>k87-311714_pt1 | contig 27334 bp, 27 predicted proteins | sample MGYA00084031_6733416 | MGnify analysis MGYA00084031
GATATATCTCGTAAACGTAAATTGTTAGAAAAACAAAAAGAAGGGAAAAAACGGATGAAGCAAGTTGGTTCGGTTGAAGTACCTCAAGAGGCGTTTATGGCCGTACTTCGAATGGACGAAAGCTAAAAAAGCTTGAAAGTTAGGCTTGTCCTAATTATTAATAGAATGGAACCAATGCCGCAGCTGATAACTGCGGCATCTTAATTAGAGGGTGAAAATAAATGATAGAATCAGCATACATCCATATCCCGTTTTGTCATCATATATGTCACTATTGTGACTTTAATAAAGTGTTTTTTAAACAACAACCAGTAGATGAATATATTGAAATGGTTATAAAAGAAATGCATGCTGCAAAGCATCATTCGAGAGAACCTTTAAAAACAATTTTTATCGGTGGTGGAACTCCTACTGCGTTAACAACAAAGCAATTGGATCGCTTATTAGAAGGGATTCATCAAGAATTAATTATGTCAAATCAACTGATTGAATTTGCGGTTGAAGCTAATCCAGGTGAATTGACCTTTGATAAACTAAAGGTTCTAAAAAATGCTGGAGTTAATCGGTTGAGTATCGGGGTTCAAAGCTTTAATGATGAGTTATTACAGCGAATTGGTCGGGTTCATCGTAAAGAAGATGTTTTTCGAACGATAGATGCTGCAGAAAAAATTGGCTTTGATAATATGAGTATTGACTTAATGTATGGCTTGCCAGGACAATCAATAGCTGACTTTAAGTCTTCACTAGAAACAGCCTTCACATTAAATATGAAGCATTTCTCGGCTTATTCACTAATAGTAGAACCAAAAACGGTGTTTTATAATTTAATGCAAAAGGGAAAATTATCATTACCACCACAAGAGCAAGAAGCGCAAATGTATGAAATTTCAATGGAAGAAATGGATAAGCACGGGTACAAGCAATATGAAATAAGCAATTACGCAAAACCAGGCTTTGAAAGCCATCATAATCTTACCTATTGGAATAATGAGCATTATTATGGCTTTGGTGCAGGAGCTCATGGATATATTGATGGAAATCGCACATCAAATATTGGTCCAATAAAAAAATATATTGAACAAATAAAGCAAAGCGGCCAAGCTTATCAAAGTATGCATAAGGTAACTTTAGAGGAAAAAATAGAAGAAGAAATGTTTCTTGGTCTAAGAAAAATTGCAGGTGTCGATAAAGCGATTTTTTATAAAAAATATGGCACTAAAATAGAAGACATTTTTGGTGAACAAATGATGAAGTTGGAGAAACAAGGGTTAATCTCAAACAGCGAAAATGCAGTTAAGCTTACACATAATGGAAAGCTTTTAGGGAATGAGGTTTTTCAAGAATTTTTGTCACTATCTTAATGGCGTTTTTTATAAGCTTGTTAGACATAGTGAAATAATCTTGTTACGATGTTGATGTGGTATTTATGCTAAAAATTCTCGAAAAATATTTCAAATAACCTTTCTTAAGGATGAAACGATTTAATAATTGACAATTTATTTAGGTTTTGATAACTTTTTATATATATTTAGCACTCGCACACATAGAGTGCTAACAGAGGTGATGATAGTTGCTTACAGATCGCCAATTGTTGATTCTACAAGTAATTATTGATGATTTTATTCACTCAGCTCAGCCTGTTGGTTCGAGAACATTAGCGAAAAAAAATGAAATTACTTTTAGTTCGGCTACAATTAGAAACGATATGGCTGATTTAGAAGATTTGGGATTTATAGAGAAAACACATAGTTCTTCAGGGCGTGTCCCTTCGGAAAAGGGATATCGTTATTATGTTGATCATCTGTTGTCACCGCAACGGCTGACAAAAACAGAAGTAAACCAAATAAAATCAATTTATGCCGAAAAAATATTTGAACTTGAAAAAGTTGTTCAGAAATCCGCTCAAATCCTATCGGAATTAACGAATTATACTTCGATCGTTCTTGGACCAAAAGTGAAAGAAAATCGTTTGAAGAGAATTCAAATTGTGCCAATTAATAACGACACAGCAGTAGCGATTATTGTAACAAATACAGGGCATGTAGAAAATCGGACTATTAGCTTTCCTGGAACGCTTGATCCTTCAGATATCGAAAAAATGGTCAATATTCTTAATGAACGGCTAACTGGGGTACCGTTAGTTGAACTACAAGACAAGATTTATAAAGAAGTTGTCTCTGTATTAAAGGATCACATTAAAAATTATGATATGATGCTAAAAATAATGGCTGGTACTCTAAAGGTCAATCCAAGTGAAAAAATTTACTTTGGCGGTAAAACGAATATGTTAAGCCAGCCAGAATTTTCAGATATCAATAGAATTCGTTCCTTACTTACAATGATTGAGCAAGAGAAAGAACTATATGGCCTTTTACAATCGAATAAAGCAGGAATATCGATTAAAATTGGCAAGGAAAATGAAAATATAGCAATGGAAAATTGTAGTTTAATTACTGCAACTTATTCGCTTGGTGATAATCAATTAGGGACGATAGCTGTATTAGGACCAACAAGGATGGAATATTCACGAGTTATAAGCTTGTTAAATCACATGGCACATGATTTGTCGAAAACATTAACTGATTTGTATCATGGCTGATAACGTTGGTTATTATGGGAAAGATGGGATAGATAAATTCTATCCCAAACAAACGATATCTTTGTTTAATGAGCATAAAGACTCTTTTTCGTAGAACGTTGCAGTTTTTAGCAAGCAACACCAATGAAAAATATAACAAATCCTTTAAGGAGGTGAACAATTGTGTCAAACGAAAAAAATATTGCAGAACAAGAAGAAGTAATTGAAGAACAAAATGCAGCAGAGGTTGAAGTGGAAGGTGAAACAGTTAATCCTGATACGACTACTGAAACTGAAGAAGCATCTGAATCTGGTAATGTTGCAGAACAAAGAATAGCTGAACTTAAAGCAAAGTTAGAAGAGGCTGAAAACAAGGTATTACGTGCACAAGCTGATTTTGATAATTTTAGAAGACGTACTCGACTTGATCAAGAAGCAGCACAAAAATACCGAGCTCAAAGTTTAGTATCTGAGATTATTCCTGCTCTGGATAATTTTGAAAGAGCATTACAAATAGAAGCAGATAACGACCAAACAAAATCATTGCTACAAGGAATGAATATGGTTTATAACCAGCTAATTCAAGCATTGCAAAATGAGGGAGTGGAAGCAATCAAATCTGTTGGAGAACAATTTGATCCCCACATCCATCAAGCAGTAATGCAAGTAGAGGATGAAAATTTCGAATCCAATACAGTTATTGAAGAATTACAAAAGGGTTATAAGCTAAAAGACCGAGTGATTCGACCAGCAATGGTTAAGGTAAATCAATAATAAAATTATCACATTACATACTTTAGGAGGTTCATTTCTAATGAGTAAAATTATCGGTATCGACTTAGGTACAACAAACTCATGTGTCGCAGTTTTAGAAGGCGGAGAACCAAAAGTTATTCCAAACCCAGAAGGAAACCGTACAACGCCTTCAGTAGTTGCATTTAAAAATGGGGAACGTCAAGTTGGTGAAGTTGCGAAACGTCAAGCAATTACTAACCCTAATACAATCATTTCGATTAAACGTCATATGGGTACTGACTATAAAGTGGAAATTGAAGGGAAAAACTATACACCACAAGAAATTTCTGCAATTATTCTTCAACATTTAAAATCATATGCTGAGGAATATTTAGGAGAGCCTGTTACAAAAGCTGTTATTACAGTACCAGCATACTTTAATGATGCTGAACGTCAAGCAACAAAAGACGCTGGTAAAATTGCTGGTTTAGAAGTAGAGCGTATTATTAATGAACCAACAGCTGCAGCATTAGCATATGGTTTAGATAAAACAGATGAAGACCAAACAATTTTAGTTTATGACTTAGGTGGAGGTACATTTGACGTATCTGTACTTGAATTAGGTGACGGTGTATTTGAAGTTCGTTCGACAGCAGGTGATAATCGTCTTGGTGGAGATGACTTTGACCAAGTGATTATCGATTATTTGGTTTCAGAATTCAAAAAAGAGAATGGTATTGATCTTTCAAAAGATAAAATGGCTCTTCAACGTCTAAAAGATGCAGCAGAAAAGGCGAAAAAGGATTTATCAGGAGTTACATCAACACAAATTTCATTACCATTTATCACTGCTGGTGAGGCAGGTCCACTTCATTTAGAAGTTACATTGACTCGTGCAAAATTTGATGAGCTTTCTTCAGATCTTGTTGAAAGAACAATGGGACCTGTACGTCAAGCGTTAAGTGATGCTGATTTAACAGCAAGTGAAATTGATAAAGTTATTCTTGTAGGTGGTTCTACTCGTATTCCTGCTGTTCAGGAAGCAATTAAAAAAGCGCTTGGAAAAGAGCCACATAAAGGTGTTAACCCTGATGAAGTCGTTGCACTTGGTGCTTCTATCCAAGGTGGGGTTATCACTGGTGATGTTAAGGATGTTGTATTACTTGACGTAACACCACTTTCATTAGGTATTGAAACAATGGGTGGCGTGTTTACGAAATTAATTGACCGTAACACTACAATTCCAACAAGTAAATCACAAGTATTCTCAACTGCAGCTGATAACCAAACTGCTGTTGATATTCATGTATTACAAGGTGAGCGTCAAATGGCAGCAGACAACAAAACATTAGGTCGCTTCCAATTGACTGATATTCCACCAGCTCCACGTGGAGTACCACAAATTGAAGTATCATTTGATATTGATAAAAACGGTATCGTAAATGTCCGTGCAAAAGATTTAGGAACAAATAAAGAACAACAAATTACGATTAAATCATCTACTGGCTTATCAGATGAAGAAATCGAACGTATGGTAAGAGAAGCAGAAGAAAATGCAGATGCTGATAAAAAGCGAAAAGAAGAAGTTGAACTTCGTAACGAGGCAGATCAATTAGTGTTTACAACTGAAAAAACATTAAAAGACCTTGAAGGAAAAGTAGACGAAGCACAAGTAACAAAAGCTAACGAAGCGAAGGACGCTTTAAAAGCTGCGATTGAAAAAAATGATTTAGATGAAATCAAAGCTAAGAAGGAAGAACTCCAAACGATTGTACAAGAGCTTTCTGTTAAATTATATGAAGAAGCAGCAAAACAAGCACAAGCAGGACAAGGTGGAGAAGCTGCAGGCGGAAAAGCAAATGACGATGTAGTCGATGCTGAATTTGAAGAAGTAAAAGATGAGGATAATAAATAATTGTTCTTGTTAAGAAGTCAAAGTCAGGCTTGTCTTGGCTTTGACTTTTTTGGTGTGATTTTTTCAAGGGAATGATGAAGAAATAGAGGTCTCTAACAACAATTAGTTGCTAATAGACTAATGAGAGTGATACAATTTACCTTATGTGAGAAAATCGGGAGTGAGAAATTATGAGCAAGCGTGATTACTATGAGGTACTTGGGTTAAGTAAGAACGCGTCAAAAGATGAGATTAAAAAAGCTTATCGTAAATTATCAAAACAATACCATCCTGATATAAATAAAGAAGCAGATGCTGCTGATAAATTTAAGGAAATTAAAGAAGCTTATGAAACATTAAGTGATGACCAAAAGAAAGCCCACTATGATCAATTTGGTCATACAGATCCAAATCAAGGCTTTGGTGGCGGTGCTGGCTTTGGTGGAGATGGTTTTGGCTTTGAAGATATATTCAGCTCAATCTTTGGCGGTGGAACAAGACGACGTGACCCAAATGCACCACGACAAGGTGCAGATTTACAATATACGATGACTCTCAATTTTGAAGAGGCTGTATTTGGTAAAGAAACGACTATTGAAATACCAAAGGAAGAAACATGTGAGACATGTCATGGATCAGGTGCTCAAAAAGGCACAAAACCTGAAACCTGTTCACATTGTGGCGGAAGTGGTCAATTAAATGTTGAACAAAATACTCCTTTTGGACGAATCGTAAATCGACGAGTTTGTCATCACTGTGAAGGTACAGGCAAAATCATTAAGCATAAATGTGGAACATGTCGTGGAACCGGTAAAGTGAAAAAACGCAAAAAAATCCAAGTGAAAATACCTGCTGGTGTTGACGATGGACAACAATTGCGTGTATCTGGACAAGGTGAACCAGGTGTAAATGGTGGACCTCCAGGTGATTTATATGTCGTCTTCCATGTGAAAGAGCATGAGTTCTTTGAAAGAGATGGTGACGATATTTACTGTGAAATGCCATTAACGTTTGCACAGGCCGCATTAGGTGATGAAATTGAAGTTCCAACATTACATGGGAAAGTTAAATTAAAAGTGCCTGCTGGAACACAAACTGGAAAGAAATTCCGCTTATCAGGGAAAGGTGTTCCGAATGTTCGGGGATATGGACAGGGTGATCAATACGTCATTTTACGAGTATTAACACCTACAAACCTAACTGAGAAACAAAAGGATTTATTGCGTGAATTTGCTGAAATAAGCGGATCAAAGCCTGATGAACATGAAGAAAGCTTTTTCGATAAAGTAAAGCGAGCTTTTAAAGGTGAATAAGAATATTATTAGATAAAGATTGGAGAGTTGGTAGATATGAAGTGGTCAGAATTTAGTATCCATACAACACAAGAAGCGGTTGAACCCATTTCAAATATTTTACATGAGGCAGGAGCTAGTGGTGTCGTAATAGAGGATATTGCTGATTTATTCAAAGAGCGAAGTACAGAACTCGGTGAAATCTACCAACTAAATCCAACTGATTACCCAGAAGAAGGGGTAATTATCAAAGCTTACTTACCTGTAAACAGCTTCTTAGGAGAGACGGTTGAAGCGATTAAAGATTCCATCAATAACTTGTTAATATATGATATTGATTTAGGTCGAAATCATGTAACCATTAGCGAGGTAAATGAAGAGGAATGGGCAACTGCTTGGAAAAAATATTACCACCCAGTGAAGATATCAGAAAAATTCACAATCGTTCCGACGTGGGAGATCTATGAACCGGTTAGTTCAGACGAACTTATTATCGAGCTTGATCCAGGAATGGCATTTGGCACGGGGACACATCCGACAACAGTACTATGTATTCAAGCATTAGAGGATACAGTTAAAAAAGGTGATAAAGTCATTGATGTTGGAACAGGTTCTGGTGTATTAAGTATTGCAGCTGGATTACTTGGTGCTAAACAGGTAGTAGCACTTGATTTAGACCAGGTTGCTGTTGAAAGTGCACGTTTAAATTGTAAGTTAAACAAAGTACAAAATGTAGTAACTGTTTCACAAAATAATTTGTTAGATGGTATCGAGGGACCTGTTGATTTAATCGTTTCTAATATTCTTGCCGAAATTATTGTTAGGTTTATTGATAAAGCCTATGAAACACTAAAAGTAAACGGAACATTTATCACTTCTGGTATTATTCAAAATAAAAAGCAAGAAGTAAAAGATGCGTTGCTTAAAGCTGGTTTTATTATCGAGGAAACAATGGTCATGGAAGATTGGGTAGCGTTTATTGCAAAGAAAAAATAGATTTTTCTATTTAAGGTGAATGTCATGCAAAGATATTTTATAAATAATAATAAATCAGAATTAACCTCTAATATTCAAATAACTGGTGATGACGTACATCATATTTCACGTGTCCTTCGCATGACACAGGGGAATAAAATTGTATGTTGTACAAAAGATGGATATGAAGCTCTATGTGAAATTGCTGAAATTACCAGTGATCAAGTGAACTGTTTTATATTAGAATGGATGACAGTTAATCGTGAATTACCTGTTTCTATTTCCATTGCGAGCGGGTTGCCTAAAGGGGATAAGCTTGAATGGATTATACAAAAGGGTACCGAATTAGGTGCTTCTTCCTTTATCCCTTTTAATGCTGCCCGTTCTATTGTGAAAATTGAAGATAAAAAGGTTCAAAAAAAGCTTGAACGTTGGCAAAAGATAGCGAAGGAAGCGTCAGAACAATCATATCGCAATAAGGTGCCAGATGTTTCTGAACCTTTGCAATTTAATCGTTTATTAGAGATTTCTAACAACTACGATGTAAAAATCGTTGCATACGAAGAAACAGCTAAACAAGGTGAAAGTAAAAATCTTGCTAAATCACTTTCTGCTTTAGAAGAAGGTGGATCATTAATCGCTGTATTTGGTCCTGAAGGTGGATTAACGGAAAAGGAAGTAGCAAGTCTTGAAGAGATAGGTTTTGTAACCTGTAGCTTTGGACCTAGAATTTTAAGAACTGAAACAGCCCCTTTATATTTATTATCAGCTGTTTCTTATTATTTCGAACTATCGAGGTGAGAACATGCCTACTGTTGCATTTCATACTTTAGGTTGTAAAGTAAATCATTATGAAACAGAAGCTATATGGCAATTGTTTAAAGAAGCAGGCTATGAAAGAACTGATTTTGAACGAATTGCTGATGTATATGTAATTAATACTTGTACTGTTACGAATACAGGCGATAAGAAAAGTCGTCAAGTTATCCGTAGAGCGATCCGGAAAAACCCAGATGGTGTTATTTGTGTAACGGGTTGTTATGCTCAAACATCTCCTGCAGAAATTATGGCAATTCCAGGAGTTGACATAGTTGTTGGTACTCAAGACCGTGTGAAAATGTTGGAATATATTGAGCAATATAAACAGGAACGCCAACCAATTAATGGTGTGCGAAATATTATGAAAACAAGAGTATACGAAGAGCTTGATGTTCCGGCTTTCACAGACCGTACAAGAGCTTCGTTAAAAATCCAAGAGGGTTGTAACAATTTCTGTACGTTTTGCATAATCCCTTGGGCTCGTGGTTTAATGCGTTCAAGAGATCCGAAGGAAGTTGTATCACAAGCAAAACAATTAGTACAAGCCGGTTATAAAGAAATTGTATTGACAGGAATCCATACTGGTGGATATGGTGAGGATTTAAAGGATTATAACTTGGCAATGCTTTTACGTGACTTAGAGGAGCAAGTGGATGGCTTAAAACGGATACGTATTTCTTCAATTGAAGCTAGCCAAATTTCTGATGAGGTCATTGAAGTATTAAAGAATTCTAAAAAAGTAGTTAGACACCTTCATATTCCAATTCAATCAGGATCTGATACGGTATTAAAACGTATGCGCAGAAAATATACAATGGAATTTTTTGCAGAAAGAATTGAACGCCTAAAAGAGGCATTGCCTGGATTAGCAATTACTTCTGATGTTATTGTAGGCTTTCCTGGTGAGACTGAAGAGGAATTTATGGAAACGTATAATTTTATTCAAAAACATAAATTTTCTGAGCTACACGTTTTCCCATATTCAAAACGTACGGGTACTCCTGCAGCAAGAATGGATGATCAGGTCGACGAAGAAATAAAAAATGATCGTGTACATCGACTCATTCAATTATCAGACCAGCTAGCTAAAGAATATGCTTCAAAATTTGAAGATGAAGTGTTGGAAGTGATTCCAGAGGAACGTTTTAAAGAGGAAGAAAATGATGATTTATTTGTAGGGTATACAGATAATTATTTAAAAGTTGTTTTCCAAGCGACTGAGGAAATGATTGGGAAAATTGTGAAAGTGAAAATTTCAAAAGCTGGATATCCATATAATGAAGGACAATTTGTTAGAGTTGTAGAAGATTCATTTGATACATTATCTCAAGTTCGTTTATCTTCATAAGTGTAAATAAAGGATTGGTGATATTAATCATCAATCCTTTATTTATGTGGAGTATCTTGGATTTCGAATCCATTAATGATAAGATGTTAGAAGTCAGACATCTTATTTAATGAAAGGAGATATACATATGGTAAATATAGCAAATATGATTGATCACACTGCACTAAAAGCTGATACAACTGCCGCTACAATTAAGCAACTTTGTGAGGAAGCAAAAGAATATCAATTTGCATCTGTCTGTGTTAACCCAACTTGGGTAAAGAAAGCTGCTGAATTACTTCAAGGGAGTGACGTAAAGGTTTGTACGGTAATTGGCTTCCCATTAGGAGCATCTACTACTGAAACAAAGGCTTTTGAAACAAAGGATGCTATTGAAAAGGGTGCAACAGAAGTTGATATGGTTATTAATATCGGCGCTCTAAAGGATAAAAATGATGACTTAGTGGAACGTGATATTAAAGCTGTTGTTGATGCAGCAAGAGGAAAAGCATTAACAAAGGTAATTATCGAAACAAGCTTGTTATCAGAGGAAGAAAAAATACGTGCTTGTCAACTTGCAGTAAAGGCAGGCGCAGATTTTGTAAAAACATCTACAGGATTTTCTACCGGTGGTGCGACAACAGAAGATATTAGTCTTATGCGCAAAACCGTCGGAGAAGGAATTGGTGTAAAAGCTTCTGGAGGAGTTAGAGATACGGCTGGTGCCGAAGCAATGATTAAAGCAGGGGCTACTAGAATTGGTGCTAGTTCAGGGGTATCGATTGTAAAAGGTGAAACATCAAATTCAGATTATTAATAAGGTAAATAAAGCAAAAAAATATCGATACAAACAGTTGAATACGAGCAAAAGAATAAATTATATAAAATAAACAACATTTAACACGGATCTTTTTACTATATGAGTTGACCTTAATAATTCGTTATATTATAATTGCAAAGTACATGTTATCTTTTAAGACATGTTTTATTTAAAGATGTCGATTGGTTGTATTCGGAGGGAGGGAAAGAGAATGTCAAAAACGGTCGTTCGTAAAAACGAGTCGCTTGAAGATGCTCTTCGTCGTTTCAAACGTACTGTATCTAAAAGTGGTACAATACAAGAAGCAAGAAAGCGCGAATTCTATGAAAAGCCTAGCGTAAAGCGTAAGAAAAAGTCTGAAGCAGCTAGAAAGCGCAAATTCTAAAAGAGGGTGTACTTATGAGTCTTCTTGAGCAATTGAATCAAGATATGAAACAAGCGATGAAAAATAAAGAAAAAGACAAATTAATTGTCATTCGAATGGTCAAGGCTGCGTTGCAAAATGAAGCAATAAAACTTGGCAAAAATGAATTGTCGGAAGAAGATGAATTGACAGTTCTTTCTCGCGAATTAAAACAACGTAAAGACTCCCTCCAGGAATTTAAAAATGCTGATCGTTTGGACTTGGTTGAAAAAACACAAGCTGAAATCGATATTTTAGTCGACTATATGCCTGAACAGCTTTCTGAAGAAGAAGTATCGGAAATTGTTAAACAAACAATTGTAGAAGTAAATGCTACTTCTAAAGCAGATATGGGGAAAGTTATGGGAGCACTTATGCCCAAGGTGAAGGGAAAAGCAGACGGAAGTCTTGTTAATAAACTTGTGTTAAAACAGCTATCATAAAATAATAAAACACCTTGCTATGCAAGGTGTTTTTTATTTTGTAATTCAACGAAACTTCACAAAGTATTCTTTTTTATAAAAAACATGAAACTATCCTTATTTATAAACGTATTACATATTACATAAGTCAAAGAAGGAAGGAGGGAGAAACTACTTGAGAAAACCCTTTTATCAATTTTTATTTACTTTTGCAATTATTCTTGCTCTTTTCAATAGTTCACAATCTATCATAAAGGCTGATACTGGAAATGAAGTATTTGTCATTAAATTAGAGGGTACTGTAGAAAAAGGATTGTCACAGTATATTAAAAAAGCAATTTCTGAGGCAAAATCAAATAATGTAAGCCAGATTGTATTAGAAATAGATACATTAGGCGGAGAGGTTGAAGCAGCATTAGAAATAGCAGATTCACTCCGCGCTAGTGATATACCAATAACTGCATTTATTAATAAAAGGGCTATCTCAGCGGGGGCATATATTGCCTTAAATGCAGATGACATTTATATGGCTCCTGGAAGTAAGATCGGTTCTGCTGCGATTATTACTGGCGATGGAAATGCTGCAGATGATAAATCACAATCATTATGGTTAGCCGAGATGAAGGAAGCTGCGGAACATAATGGGAGAGACCCTAAGTTTGCATTAGCAATGGTAGATAAGGAAATTGATCTACCTGAATATGGTGCAGCAAAAGGGGATTTGCTTACACTAGAAACTAAACAAGCTAAAGATGTTGGTTATTCTGAAGGAACGGTCGAAAATATCCATGAACTTTTGGAGCAAAAAAAATTATCAACTGATGCAATTACTTATGCAGATGAGGGTTTAGCTGTTAAGATCGCTCGATTTTTAACTAACCCTGTAGTTGTACCGATATTATTATCGATCGGAAGCTTAGGGTTAGTTGCAGAACTATATTCTCCAGGGTTTGGATTACCAGGGCTCACAGGTTTAACTTCTTTGCTGTTATTTTTTTATGGTCATTATGTAGCAGGATTAGCTGGGATGGAGGCAATTGTCTTTTTTGTATTAGGGATTGCTTTTATCGTTGCAGAATTATTTGTTCCTGGTGGTATACTAGGTGTATTAGGATTTGCAAGTATTGTTGCAAGCCTTTATATTGCTTCTGGAAATGTTATGAATATGACTATCTCATTATTGATTGCATTTGTAATTGCAATCGTAGCATCTATTTTATTAGTAAAGGTGTTTGGAAAGCGTATGAAACTGTTTAATAAATTTATCTTGCGTGACTCTACAAATACTAAAAGTGGCTATGTCTCAAATAAGTCAAGAAATGATTTAATTGGTAAAGAAGGTACTGCATTGACGATATTAAGACCGTCTGGTACAGCTCTCATTATAGATGAACGAGTAGATGTTGTATCAGAAGGGACATATATTGAAAAAGGGCAAAAGATCAAGGTAGTGAAAGTTGAAGGCTCACGTATCGTTGTAAGAGAAATTTAACAATTGATGAAAACGAAAAACAAGTTGGAGGTTCAAAATGGAAGCATCGTTAATTTTACCAATAGGATTAATTATCCTCGGAATTATTGTATTAAGTGTATTTTTTACATTTGTACCAATTGCACTTTGGATTTCTGCATTAGCAGCTGGTGTGAAAATTAGTATTTTCACATTAATTGGAATGAGGCTTCGAAGAGTTATTCCAAGTAGGGTTGTAAATCCCCTTATCAAAGCACATAAAGCTGGCTTAAATGTAACGACAAATCAATTAGAGAGTCATTACTTAGCAGGGGGGAACGTTGATCGCGTCGTAAATGCGCTTATTGCTGCAGAACGTGCGAATATTGAGTTAACCTTTGAACGTTGTGCTGCAATCGATCTTGCTGGACGTGATGTATTAGAGGCTGTACAAATGAGTGTAAATCCAAAAGTAATTGAAACACCTTTTATCGCTGGTGTTGCAATGGATGGTATTGAAGTGAAGGCGAAAGCTAGAATTACTGTAAGAGCAAATATTGAACGCTTAGTCGGGGGAGCCGGAGAAGAAACAATTATTGCTCGTGTCGGTGAAGGGATTGTTTCAACGATAGGTTCGCAAACGGATCATAAAAAAGTTCTGGAAAATCCAGATATGATTTCGCAAACTGTTTTAGGTAAAGGGTTAGATTCAGGAACAGCCTTCGAAATTCTGTCCATTGATATTGCTGATGTAGACATCGGTAAAAACATTGGGGCTGAGCTTCAAACTGAGCAAGCTGAAGCGGATAAAAAGATTGCTCAAGCTAAAGCGGAAGAACGAAGAGCAATGGCTGTTGCACAAGAGCAAGAAATGTTAGCGCGAGTACAGGAAATGAAAGCAAAGGTAGTTGAAGCAGAAGCGAAAGTACCTTTAGCAATGGCTGAGGCGTTACGTTCAGGAAATATAGGTGTTATGGATTATATGAATTTTAAAAATATATCTGCTGACACTGATATGAGAGATTCTATCGGAAAAACTAATCAAGACCATAATGATAATAATGAGTATTAAAAAGTAAAGCTTAGTAATGTAACTAAATCTTAAGGTTGTTTACAGGTAAAGAAAAACTGGCTGTTAATTGCTAGTAAACACTTATAGACCGAAAAAAACGTGTTAAATGATGATGGAAGTACCGAATGACATGGACAATGTATTTTCGGCTCAAAATCCTTCATAAAAAGGAGGGATCTCGTATGGATTTGTTTGAGATTTTTACAAATCCTTTAGTTTGGGCAATAATAGTAGGTTTGATTACGAAGCTATTTTTTTCAAAAGATGAAGATTCTAACAAGAAAAAGGAACAGACGAACAATAAACCTAATCAAAAACTACCAAAGCCAGTTATGACAACCGTTGAACGCCCTAAAGAAAAAAGAGAAAAACACAAAACGAGACAAACTGTACAGCAGGCATATGAGAAAATGCAAAAAGCAGAAGTTGGGAACTATCAAAAAAACATAGATGCTACGCAAAAAATTCGGGGAAAATCAAATAAGCAAGTGAAGCAAAATCCCCCCCCAGTTAGAGATAATCGATTAATAGTAGACCGCAGGAATGCAATACAAGGTGTAATCTGGAGTGAAATATTAGGGCCACCAAGGTCAAAAAACCCACATTATACAAGAAATAAACGACATTCTTAACTTCTCATCATAATCATGTTATAAGACTCTACTTTCTCTCATACATATGAGATGAAAGGGGGTCTTTTTTTTGGCGAAAAAATGGCGACAACAGCTAACAAAATGGATAACAAATACAATTGACCTTCCTCCCGACGTCATGATGGATCTTCCTAGAATTACGATGGTAGGACAGCTTCATATATACATAGAAAATCATCGCGGACTCCTTGCTTTTACCGATACAGAGCTTCGACTTTTATTAAAACAAGGACAATTATTAATTAAAGGTGAGGCTTTTGTCATAAAAACAATTTTACCGGAAGAAATCCTTCTAGAAGGAAAAATAAGTCAAGTGCAATTTTTAAATGAATAAAGATATATCGTCAGAAATAAAAATGCACAGATTCGTCTGCTGTGTTTCCCAAAAAATGCACAGCAGATCTATTTACATATAAAACAGTTAAGATAGGGGGAGAAGGATGAGAAATCAATGGACGAGTTATTTATACGGTATAATTAAAGTTAGTATTAGTGGTAGGGGAACAGAGCGGTTCTTAAATGAATGTGTACGGGAAAAAATTGTTGTTTGGAAAGTGAAAAGAACGAGCAAGGAAACAATGAGCTTTTTTGTTAGCCTCAAAGATGTACATGCCTTAAGAAAGGTTGTAAGAAATCATGACTGTTCATGTAAATTTGAGCGGCGAATCGGAATGCCATTTTTTGTAAAAAGGACATATCGTAATAGTGGCTTTGTAATAGGATTACTTGCTTTTTTACTTGTTATTTTCGCTTTATCAAATATGATTTGGGGAATAAAAATTGAAGGCGCAACTCCTGAGACGGAACATTTAATCAAAAAAGAACTTTCTCGAATTGGAGTAAAAACTGGTAAATTTCAATTTTTCGTTGATAATCCAGATGAAATTCAAAAATCCTTAACAGATAATATTAATCAAATTACATGGGTTGGGGTAGAACTTACTGGAACCACATACCATTTAAAGGTTGTAGAAAAGAATCAACCAGAAGAAACAGAAAAGGTAAGTCCGAGACATATAATTGCTGAAAAGGAAGCAACTATTGCTAAAATGTTTGTTGAACAAGGACAGCCAATGACAACTTTACATGAGCATGTGAAAAAAGGGCAAATATTAGTATCTGGATTGATAGGGAAAGAGGATGAACAGCAGCAAGTTGCTGCTAAAGCAGAAATTTTCGGGGAAACCTGGTACAAATCAACAATTACAATTCCATTAAAGACATCGTTTCAAGTTTTTACTGGTGAAAATAAAGTTAAACATCATATTAAGGTGGGGTCACTCAACATCCCTGTTTGGGGTTTTGGTAAACCGGAATATGGAGAGTATGAAGTTGAAGATGATGTTAGATATTTAAAGTTTTTAAATTTTACTTTGCCAATAGCTTATTCAAAAGATATTTATCGCGAAAAGGAAGAAGTATCTAGAGATTATTCTGTAGAACAAGCTAAAGAGGCTGCATTAGATCGCGGCAAAAAGGATATTGAAAAAAATTTAGATGAAAAAGAACAAGTAATTGGAGAAAAAATTTTGCACGAGACTACAGAGAATGGTAAAGTTAAATTAACCGTTCTTTACCAAGTGTTAGAAAATATCGTAAAAACTACACCAATTGTTCAGGGAGATTAAAGAATGCCAGAAGAATTAGTGACATTAAACCAGCAGTTAGAAAATCCAAATGAAGCAGTTGCTCTATTTGGTAATCATGATGTTCATCTTAAACGAATTGAAGATGAACTAAATGTCTCCATCGTTACGCGTGGTGAAGCAGTATTTGTTTCCGGAGAGTCGGAAAATGTTAATTTGGTCGATGAATTACTAAAATCGCTACTGCTTATTATTCGTAGAGGAATAAATATTAGTGAGAGAGATGTTCTTTACGCAATCACTATGGCGAAAGAACAGCAGTTAGAACAGTTTGAACAATTATATGTACAGGAAATTTCAAAAACTGCTAAAGGGAAATCAATAAGAGTTAAAACTCTAGGACAGCGCCATTATATTGCTGCAATTCAGAAAAACGATTTAGTTTTTGGAATTGGTCCAGCTGGAACTGGTAAGACTTATTTAGCAGTTGTAATGGCTGTTAATGCATTAAAAAATGGGAGTATTAAAAGAATTATTTTAACTCGTCCTGCTGTAGAAGCAGGGGAGAGTCTTGGTTTCTTACCAGGGGATTTAAAGGAAAAGGTAGATCCTTATTTAAGACCCCTCTATGACGCCTTGCATGATGTTTTAGGGATGGAACATACTCAAAGGTTAATCGAGCGGGGAACAATTGAAATTGCCCCCTTAGCTTATATGCGTGGGAGAACATTGGACGATGCATTTGTCATTCTAGATGAAGCGCAAAATACAACACCAGCTCAAATGAAAATGTTTTTAACAAGATTAGGATTTGGATCTAAAATGGTGATAACAGGCGATATTACTCAAGTAGATTTACCAAAGGGAGTAAATTCTGGCTTAGCAGTAGCAGAAAATACACTTTCAAATGTTCAAGGAATATCGTTTATAACTTTAGAGCAATCAGATGTAGTTCGACACCCACTCGTTGCAAAAATAATTGCTGCATATGAAAATTCAAATGAAAGCAAGTGACCCGAACCGATAATTCGGGTCACTTTTCTGTTATTCTTTTAAAACACGAGATAATGTCACCCATAAAAAAGGGGTTAAAAAGTCATGATTTTAATTGTAAAATGATTTTAAGAGTTGAACAATGACTGATAAAAGAAAATAATGGACAAGAAACGACTATTGAATGATGATAATATGGAGCTTTATTTGTAGATAAGGTGGTGTCTTTCCTTGAAAAAAGAGAAGAAAAAGAAAAATAATAAAAAACCAAATGTATTAGAGAAGTTTAAAAATCATAAATTTTTACATGCTATGATATATGTCGTACTTGCAATTATCATTTATGCTGCATTGTTTAGCAATGTAAAACCTGAAACTCTCGATATTGAACCTTTTACACCTTCAAAAGAAACAATTTATGCACCAACGACTGTTGTTGATAAAGAAGAAACAGAAAGGAAAAAGAAGGAGGCATATGACTCTGTTGAGGATCAATATGTTCTAGATAAGAATATTTCTGAAGATCAAGTAAATCTTATCTCATCGATTTTTGATGCAATAATCGAGGTAAGAAAAGAAGGCGCCAACACTGAAACCTCTGATAAAGAGGAAACCATTCTTACTCCAGAAGAAAAAGTTAACCGCCTAGTAAACGAAAAATTAACGGATACCATAAATGAAAAAATTCCTAAAGAAACGTTCTTGCCATTGATGAGTGCGTCAGATGAGGATGTAACACTAGCTAAGAATGCTGTTGTTACTGCAGTAAATAATGCTATGAGCAAGGAAATACCTATCGTCCAGTTAACTGAAGCAAAGAATCAGGTGGAGGAGGAATTAAAGTCCTACTCTTTAAAAAAGGATGTCCTCCAATCTGCAATAACCCTTGCAAGATTTGCTATAGCCCAGAATTACTTCCTAGATTTGGATGCTACTAATCAGAAAAGGCAACAGGCATCAGAAGAAGTTAAGGAAGTACAAATTAAACAAGGTCAAATCATTGTAGATGAGGGTGAACTTATTAGTCGGGAAGTATACCGTAAATTAGGCTTGGTTGGCTTACTAGATGACCAGATATCTTACAAACCTTTCATAGGATTAGGTATTCTCGTTTTACTAATAATAACGGGTATCATTTACTTTTTTGAAAAAAAGGATAATAAAATTAAAAATAATTCCTTACTTCTATATTGTTTTATTTTTACAATTACCCTTTTATTAATGAAAATTTTAAGCTTATTTCAGAAAATCGATTATAACCATATCGGTTATATAGTACCTGTTGCAATGGGCGCTATGCTTGTAAAGCTACTGCTTAATGAGAGAATAGCCTTTTTAACCTCAATGATTTTTGCAATTTGTGGCAGTATCATTTTTAATGAAGGAGTTACAGGGAGCTTTAATTTTTCAGTAGGTGTTTATTACTTATTTGCTTGCCTAGTAGGTATATTATTTTTAGGTGACCACAATCTCCGTTCAAAAATCTTACAAGCTGGTTTATTTGTTTCAATTATGAATTGTTTAGTTCTTCTTGCGATATTGCTAATCCGTAATGGAAGCTATACAAATGTTGAAATTGGAACTTACTTTATTATGGCATGTGTTTCTGGGTTAGTGGCATCTGTGTTAACAATAGGCTTTATGCCATTTTTCGAAACCGGATTTGGTATATTATCAACAATGAAATTAATTGAGCTGTCGAATCCGAATCATCCATTATTAAGGAAAATTTTAACGGAAACACCTGGAACGTATCACCATAGTGTAATGGTTGCAAATTTAAGTGAATCTGCTTGTGAAGCAATAGGTGCAGATGGATTATTAGCAAGAGTTGGTGCTTATTATCACGATATCGGTAAGACAAAGCGGCCACAGTATTTTATTGAAAACCAAATGAATATTGAAAATCCACATAATAAGCTGTCACCACAGTTAAGTAAAAATATTATTATTGCACATGTAACAGATGGTGTGGACATGCTAAAAAAACATAAAATGCCTAAGGAATTTATTGATATTGCAGAACAGCATCACGGTACTTCCCTGTTAAAATATTTTTATCATCAGGCAAAACAAACAAATGATTCAATCTATGAGGAAGAATTTCGATATCCAGGTCCAAAACCACAAACGAAGGAAATCGCCATCATCTCAATTGCTGATAGTGTTGAAGCAGCTGTTCGATCAATGTCAAATCCAACTCCGGATAAAATTGAAAAATTAGTCCGTTCGATTATTGCTGATCGACTACAGGATCATCAGCTGGATGAATGTGATTTAACGTTAAAAGAATTAGATATTATTGCGAAGTCATTTTGTGAATCACTTAAAGGGATATTTCATTCAAGAATTGAATACCCCGAATTAACGAAAAAGCAGAAGGTGAAACAATCATGAGATTAATCATCGATTTAATTGATGAAACAAACGAATTAGTCGAAGAACAACTTAAAACAATAGAGGATTTATTACAATATGCTGCTGACATGGAAGAGGTTGCCCAAGATGCTGAAATTTCAGTCACGTTTGTAACGAATGAGCGTATACAAGAAGTAAACCGTGAATATCGAGATAAGGATCAGCCTACCGATGTTATTTCATTTGCTCTTGAAGAAATGGGAGAGGGAGAAATTGAAATCATTGGTATAGAGCAACCACCAGTATTGGGGGATATTATTATTTCTATCCAACGAGCAAAAGAACAGGCTGAAGAATATGGACATACCTTTTTAAGAGAACTTGGCTTCCTAGCAGTTCATGGATTTTTACATTTATTAGGTTATGATCATATGACAGAGGAAGACGAGAAAGTAATGTTTACTAAACAAAAGGAAATTTTAAATAGTTATGGACTTAAAAGAACCTCGGAACTCTGAATGGAAGCGTTTTTACAAAAGCTTTTGGTTTGCTTCGACCGGTATCGTGCAGACATTTAAAACAGAGCGCAATTTTCAAATACATGTTGTTGTATCAATTTTGATGCTTATTATCGGTTTACTGCTGTCATTTACAAAACTTGAGTGGGTTATTTTACTATTTTTAATCGGTGGGATGCTCTCACTTGAGTTAATCAATACAGCTTTAGAGCATGTCGTGGATTTGGTTACAAAAGAAAAAAGACCCCTTGCAAAGGCTGCAAAGGATGCAGCAGCTGGTGCGGTTTTGGTGTATGCAATACTTTCGGTTATAATAGGATTAATTATTGTTTATGGACATTTACCTATTTGAATGAAATCCAGTTTTATTGTGGTGGATTTCGAAAATTCTTACAATTAAATAACAAATTAGAAGAAAACGTGAAATTACTGATTGGTTTAGGTAAAATAATAGTAAGAAATGGATAGTTAATTTAGAAAGGAAGAAATGTTGTGAATATTGAACATCTCATCAGTGAAGCGAAAGAAGCACGTAATATGGCTTATACTCCCTATTCTAAATTTAATGTTGGTGCGGCTTTGTTAACAAAGGATGGAAAAGTCTATAAAGGTTGTAATATAGAAAATGCATCATATAGCATGACAAATTGTGCTGAGCGCACAGCATTGTTTAAAGCCATTTCTGAAGGAGACAAAGACTTTGTTGCATTAGCAGTTATTGCTGATACGAAAAGACCTGTTTCCCCTTGTGGAGCTTGTCGTCAAGTTATTTCAGAGCTTTGTCCCAAAGATATGAAGGTAATACTAACCAATTTACAAGGTGATATACAGGAAATAAATGTAGAAGATTTACTACCAGGAGCGTTTTCAGCGGAGGACTTAGATGAGTAATAATCAAGGATTTAAATCAGGATTTGTATCAATTATTGGAAGACCAAATGTAGGGAAATCTACATTTATAAATAGAGTTATTGGTCAAAAGATAGCTATTATGAGTGATAAACCACAAACAACACGTAATAAAATTCAAGGTGTTTATACTACTGAAAATTCACAGACGATATTTATCGATACACCAGGGATTCATAAACCAAAGCATAAGCTTGGAGATTTTATGATGAAGGTAGCCCAAAATACATTAAAAGAGGTTGACCTTATACTTTTTATGATTAATGCGGAAGAAGGATATGGCAAAGGGGATGAATTTATTATTGAACGGTTGAAGCAGACGAATACGCCTGTTTTTCTAATCATCAATAAAATTGACCAAATTCACCCAGATGAGCTTTTACCAATTATCGAAGAATATAAAAATTTATATCCTTTTAAAGAAATCATTCCGATATCTGCTTTACAAGGTAATAATGTTGATACTTTATTAAAACAAATTGAATCATTATTACCAGAAGGACCACAGTATTACCCAGATGATCAAGTAACAGACCATCCAGAAAGATTTATCATAACAGAATTAATTCGCGAAAAAGTACTTCATTTGACTAGAGAAGAGATACCGCATTCTGTTGCTGTTGTAATGGATTCACTTGAACGAAGGGAAAATAATAAGGCTATATATGTTGCAGCTACAATTATTGTAGAGCGAGATTCACAAAAAGGAATTATTATTGGAAAACAAGGAAGTATGCTAAAAGAAGTAGGGAAACGCGCACGCGTCGACATCGAAGCACTTCTAGGTTCAAAAGTATTTTTAGAGCTATGGGTAAAAGTTCAAAAAGATTGGCGTAATAAGGCATCGCAGTTGCGAGACTATGGATTTAGAGAAGATGAATATTGAGGATAAAAGAATTATTCATAAATGTTGTTAGCAAAAAATGTTTGACATGAAATGATGAAATGCAGGTCAAGATAATGGTAATGAAATTGGATTTATTGTTTGCTAGTCTTAACAACTGAAAGGTGGGGTTTTTATGTTGGATTTTACCTGGAAAGTTTTTTCTCAGACAGGTAGCATTGATACGTATCTTCTTTTTAAAGAATTAGAAAAGGAGAATGAAGAAGGACCCGATTCTCAAGAGGATGAACTAGCTGAAATGGATTTTCCAATTTCCTGATCTTGCCTAAACCTTTGGAAGGTGAGGGAATTTGCTTCAAAAATGTGAAGGTATCGTCATTCGATCGACGGACTATGGTGAAACAAATAAAATTGTAACAATATATACGAGAGAACTTGGAAAAGTTGGGGTTATGGCGAGAGGCGCTAAAAAACCGAATAGCCGCCTTACGTCTATTACCCAACTTTTTACTTATGGAACGTTTTTGTTTCAAAAATCAACTGGTTTAGGAAGTTTGCAGCAAGGTGAAACAATTTTTTCGCATCGGTTTATACGTGAGGATATTTTTTTAACAGCTTATGCCTCTTACATATCAGAATTACTTGATAAAAGTACTGAGAACTTTGAAAGCAATCCTTTTTTATTTGAATTATATAAGCTGACCCTTGATTATTTGAATGAAGAAGTTGACCCGGATATTTTAATGAGCATATTTGAAATAAAAATATTACCTTTGCTAGGATTGAAGCCACAATTAGATTGCTGCACTAATTGTGGAAATAAAGAAGGAACATTTCACTTTTCAATTAGAGAAGCAGGATTCATTTGTCATCGTTGCTTTGAAATTGATCCGTATAGAATCCCTATTTCCCAAACAACCGCTAAATTACTTAGATTATTTTATTATTTTGACTTAAATCGATTAGGGAAGATTTCCTTGAAACCAGAGACAAAAAAAGAGATCAAACATGTCATAGAAGCGTATTATCAAGAGTATTCTGGTCTGACTCTTAAATCAAAGCGTTTCTTAAACCAATTAGATTCCTTAAAGGGGAAGCTATGATACCTATGTACAAAAATATACAGTATATTGACATCGGAGAATTTTTAGATTAATATGCAATTAGAATTTAACAGTTTGCGTTGAAGGAAAGAAGTAGTTACGAATAACCATTAATAGCGACCTTAGGACGGTGAAAGCTAAGGATTGGCTCGTAATGAAAGGCGTTCTGGAGCAGCAATTGAAAGTGGCTTGCCTTTATAATTAGGTGAGCAAATAGGGTGGAACCGCGGGTAAGCTCTCGTCCCTATGTCGATTTTTGGCATAAGGATGGGAGCTTTTTGTTTTCTTCACTAATTATTTATAATATGGAAAACTTTATGGAGGTGTATCAATAATGAATATACAAGAAATGATTCTTACACTACAAAAGCATTGGTCTGATCAAGGGTGTATTTTAATGCAGGCATATGATACTGAAAAAGGTGCTGGAACAATGAGTCCATATACATTTTTACGAAGTATCGGGCCAGAACCATGGAATGTTGCATATGTGGAACCGTCAAGACGACCTGCAGATGGGCGTTATGGCGAAAATCCAAACCGTCTCTATCAGCATCACCAATTTCAAGTTATTATGAAACCATCACCAGACAACATTCAAGAGCTTTATTTAGATTCCTTACGTGCTTTAGGAATAGACCCATTAGAGCATGATATTCGTTTTGTAGAGGACAACTGGGAAAACCCTTCTTTAGGCTGTGCTGGATTGGGATGGGAAGTATGGTTGGATGGAATGGAAATTACTCAGTTTACATATTTCCAACAAGTAGGTGGAATAGAATGTAAACCCGTTTCTGCCGAAATTACCTATGGGATTGAGAGATTAGCATCATATATACAGGATAAAGAAAATGTATTTGATCTTGAATGGACTGAAGGATTTACTGTTCGCGACATCTTTTTGATGCCGGAATATGAACATTCTAAATATACGTTTGAAACATCGGATACAGAGATGTTGTTCCAATTGTTTTCAACTTATGAAAAGGAAGCAATTCGTCAAATGGATGAAGGCTTAGTCCATCCAGCTTATGATTATGTTTTAAAATGCTCCCATACATTTAATTTATTAGATGCTAAAGGAGCCATTTCCGTCACTGAACGCACAGGCTATATTGCTAGAGTGCGGAACTTAGCTCGTAAAGTTGCAAAAACATTTTATGAGGAACGAGAAAAACTAGGTTTTCCAATGTTAGTGAAGGAAGGAGGAGAAGCAAATGAGTAAACAGGATTTACTTATTGAGATCGGGTTAGAGGAAGTACCTGCACATTATGTGACAGATGCGTCTAATCAATTTACTACTAAAGTTTCTGAGTGGCTAAATGATAAAAAGCTTTCTTATGGAGAGGTCAAATCTTATTCTACTCCTCGTAGATTAGCTGTCTTAGTAAAAGAGGTTGATGAAAAACAACTGGATATTGAAGAAGAAGCAAAAGGCCCTGCAAGGAAAATTGCTGTTGATGAGAATGGGAATTGGACAAAGGCTGCAATTGGTTTTTCAAAGGGTCAAGGTGCAAATGTAGAAGATATTTATTTTAAAGAATTAAATGGTGTCGAATATGTCCATGTGCAAAAATCGATTAAAGGACAGGAAACAAAAACATTATTAACAGAATTACGTCAAATTATCATAGGACTAACATTTCCTAAAAATATGCGTTGGGGTAACCAAGACATGCGTTACATTCGTCCAATTAAGTGGATTGTTGCCTTGTTTGGCAAAGAAATCATCCCATTTGAAATAGCTGGAGTAACAACTAATTCATATACTTTTGGCCATCGCTTTTTAGGAAGTCAGGTTGAAATAGCTGCACCTTCTTTATATGAAGCGCTATTGTTAGAGCAATTTGTATTAGCAGATCCTATCAAAAGAAAAGAAGCAATTGTTAATCAGCTTTCTGAGATGGAAGCAGAGCAAAATTGGGTTATTCCAATTGATGCTGAATTATTGGAAGAAGTAAATAATCTTGTTGAGTATCCAACTGCGTTGTTTGGAAAATTCGAAGCGGATTATTTATCTTTACCTGATGAAGTATTAGTTACGACTATGAAAGAGCACCAACGATATTTTCCTGTAAGAAATCAGAGCGGAGAATTACAACCATTTTTTGTCACAGTTCGAAATGGTGACCACAATCATCTTGAAAATGTAGCAAGAGGAAATGAAAAAGTTTTACGTGCAAGATTATCAGATGCAAATTTCTTTTATAAAGAAGACCAAAAGCTAAAAATTGAAGATGCTGTTTTGAAATTAGATAAAATTGTCTTCCATGAGGAATTAGGAACACTTGGAGAAAAGGTAAAACGAATTGTTAAAATTGCAGAAATATTATCAGATAAATTAAAGGTATCTGAAGAAGAAAAGAAAGATGTTGCCCGTGCTGCATCAATTTGTAAATTTGACCTCGTTACACATATGGTTTATGAATTCCCTGAATTACAAGGAAAAATAGGTGAAAAATACGCAAGAATTAGTGGGGAAAAAGAGGCAGTTGCATTAGCTGTAAACGAACATTATATGCCAAGACATGCTGATGATGAGATCCCGAATTCAAATGTCGGTGGAATAGTTGCCCTTGCAGACAAACTTGATACAATTGTTGGTTTTTTCGCAATTAATAAAATTCCTTCTGGTTCACAGGATCCTTATGCATTAAGAAGGCAGGCTAGTGGAATTGTCCAAATATTGCTAGCTAAAAACTGGAAACTTGCATTGCCTGAATTATTCGATTTGACATTGGACTTCTATAAGGAAAAAGCAAAGTCTGATACGAAGCAAGAGCTTTTATCTTTCTTTAAATTACGTCTAAAACACGTATTTGCAGAAGAGAAAATTAGACATGATATCGTTGATGCAGTATTAGAATCGTCAAATATTGAAGTAACCTCATTAGTGAATCGCGCAAAAATTCTTAACGAAATCTCTAAGACTGAGCGATTTAAAGAGGAAGTAGAATCGTTATCTCGTGTAATGAATATTGCAAAAAAAGGTATTGAAAAGGAAATTAACCCACAATTATTTGAAAATAAATACGAAGAAACATTATATAAAGAATATTTACGTATATCCACAGATGTATCTACTCTTTTGACAAATGGTCAAGAGAAGGAAGGTTATCAGCTATTAGCTAGTCTTAAAGAGGTAATTAATGCTTACTTTGACCATACGATGGTCATGGCTGAAAACGAAATTGTAAAAGAAAATCGTTTAGCACAAATGGTTAAATTATCAAAATTAATTCAATCTTTTGCGCAAATGAATAATATTATAGTTAAGTAACAGGTAATTAGCAGTACGGATGAGGATTTTAATTTAACCTGAGAGCTGACCAATTGTCAGCTCTTTTTCTAAAGAGTAAATGTGTTAGAACATATTTCTTTTCAAAAATGAAGGAATGTATATAATATTTCTATAAAGAAGTGGGTAATACATTCATTTTGAATTGACGATATTAGAGATAAAAGGGGAAAAACATTAACTGAAATGAAATTGCTTCAATAGCGTTTTTGAAAATAAATAAGATGTTATAGAGGGAAATCTTCTAAAGTCTAAAATGATGAGATCCTCGTAACTTATTGCTAAAAAGTTTAGTTCAAATAATGAAGAGGGGTAAAATGATGAATTACCGCATGGTGTATATTGTTTCGGACTCTGTTGGAGAAACGGCAGAATTAGTTGTAAAAGCAGCAGCTAGCCAATTCAATGGAGTGTCGGTAAATACAAAAATAAAACGAATTCCTTATGTTGAGGACAAAGGGACAATTTTAGAAGTATTATCACTTGCAAAAGAGGATAATGCAATAGTTTGTTTTACGTTGGTCATACCAGAATTAAGACAATATTTAATAGAAGAAGCTGTTAAACAGGGAGTTGTTTACTATGATATCATTGGCCCTCTTATTGATATTATGGAAAACTCATATGGAAAAGCGGCAAAGTATGAACCCGGTAGAGTTCGTAAACTTGATGAAGAGTATTTTAAAAAGGTTGAAGCAATTGAATTTGCAGTCAAATATGATGATGGTCGAGATCCTAGGGGAATCCTCAAGGCGGATATCGTATTAATTGGTGTATCACGTACTTCGAAAACCCCACTTTCTCAATATTTAGCGCATAAGAGATTTAAAGTAGCCAATGTTCCGATTGTACCTGAAGTTGAACCACCAGAAGAACTTTATAAAGTTTCAGCACAAAAATGTATAGGACTGCGAATTAGTCCTGATAAGCTAAATCATATTCGCAGAGAGAGATTAAAATCATTAGGACTTAATGATGAAGCATTTTATGCGAATATTAATCGAATTAAAGAGGAATTAGACTACTTTGATAAAATAGTTGATAAAATTGGCTGTCAGGTAATTGATGTATCAAATAAAGCTGTTGAGGAAACGGCAAATATTATTGCAAAGCTTCATGAATAAAATCGGTATACTAAACGATTTATACTTTTTGACGATATAAGCCATCACTATGATTGATCTTAATTTGGAACTAAAAACAAAAAAACAATAGATATTTGTAGAATTTTATATTATAATAAAAAATTGTGATAAAATTAATTTTTTTAGGTTTAGAACTTGA
>k87-862064_pt1 | contig 27262 bp, 22 predicted proteins | sample MGYA00084031_6733416 | MGnify analysis MGYA00084031
CGAATTGCTGTCTCGGGATCAATTCCTTCAGCTTTTCGCAGATGATGCGGCCACGGTTGTAGGCGCTGTCGCGGTGGACGATAAACGACAGGGCATCCACGACTTCTCCGTTCAACAGAATGTCCATTTTCACAAGCTTGGACGGCTTGTAGCCTGCCAATTCATAGTCAAAGGAGGCGTAGCCTTTGGTTCCTGACTTCAGCAGATCAAAGAAGTCGTACACGATCTCCGAGAGCGGCATGTCGTACTTCAGCTGCACGCGATTTTCTCCCATGTACTGCATGTCGAGAAATTCTCCGCGCTTGCCCTGGCACAACTGCATGACATCGCCCACGTAATCCTTCGGCACCATTACGGTAGCCGACACATACGGCTCTTCGATCATTTCGATCTTCTGCACTTCCGGCATTTTCGACGGGTTGTCGATCTCGATGACCTCGCCATTGGTCATGGTCACCCGGTAAATTACGCTCGGTGCGGTCGTGATCAGATCGATGTTGAATTCCCGCTCAATCCGCTCCTGAATGATCTCCATATGCAAGAGACCGAGGAATCCGCAACGGAATCCGAAGCCAAGCGCCTGGGATGTCTCCGGCTCGAACTGCAGGGACGCGTCGTTTAGCTGAAGCTTTTCCAAAGCCTCGCGCAAGTCATTGTAATCGCTGGTGTCGATCGGGTACAGACCGCAGAACACCATTGGATTGATTTTCCGGTAGCCTGGCAGCGGTTCTGCCGTCGGGCGAGCTGCGTCGGTAATCGTATCACCGACCCTCGTGTCTCCTACCGTTTTGATCGAAGCGGCGACATACCCTACATCACCCACAGTCAGTTCGTCGACCGGGGTCTGACGCGGCATCGATGCTCCCACTTCGGTTACATCGAAGGTTTTGCCTGTCGCCATCATTTTGATTTTCATGCCTTTGCGCAGCGTACCGTTTACAACCCTCACGGAAGCGATTACGCCGCGGTACGGATCAAAGTAAGAGTCAAAAATCAAAGCTTGCAGAGGTGCGTCGGGGTCCCCTTCCGGAGCCGGCACCTTTTGCACGACAGCCTCCAGCACGTCTTTGATCCCGATCCCTGCTTTTGCCGAAGTCAGACAGGCTTCGCTTGCATCCAGGCCAATGACGTCCTCTACTTCCTGTTTGACCCGCTCTGGTTCCGCGCTCGGCAGGTCAATCTTGTTGATTACCGGAATAATCTCCAGATTGTTGTCCAGCGCCAGATAGACGTTGGCCAATGTCTGCGCTTCGATGCCTTGGGCAGCGTCGACGACCAAGAGGGCGCCTTCGCAAGCGGCAAGGCTGCGGGATACTTCATAGGTAAAGTCGACGTGTCCGGGGGTGTCGATCAAATGCAAAATATACTCTTCCCCGTCGTCTGCTTTATACTTTAACTGCACGGCATTCAGCTTGATCGTAATGCCGCGCTCTCTTTCCAGATCCATCGAGTCCAGAAACTGCGCTTCCATCTCCCGTTCTGACAATGCTCCTGTCAATTCCAGGATGCGGTCAGCCAAGGTTGACTTCCCGTGGTCGATATGGGCGATAATGGAAAAATTGCGAATGCGTTTTTGTCTTTCACGGCGATCCATGTGTTGTCAGTTCCCTCCCACGCCATCTGAACGTCGCCTGTTGGTCCACCTTCAGACCGCGTTCCGAAAAAATACACTAACGTCAATTATATCAAAGCGCGGTTATGCGAGCAACAATTGAGAATAAGGCGGTTCCCACGATTTTTCGAGGACCGATCCGAACCAGGATTTGAAGCAGGTGCGGCGTATAATGCTAAGGCTTCTTCCCTTCACTTAACCGCTGCAAATATTTCTCGGGAAACAGCTTCTTTAGACTTGGTTGATAGCGGCTTCCGTCCTCTGGCATACTGTGGCTGATTACCCGGTAGGCGCCGCCTTTGCCGTTCTTCTGTTCGTAGGCGATGTCCAGGACCATCGGGCAGCTTAATCCCGGAGACCCCTCCTCTGCCTTGCCTTCAATCCTTACCCAAGCATAGACACGCCGCTTTTCCGGAGCTTGCGTTTCTACCCCGATCAGTTCAATATGGACATCGCGATCTGCTCCCAGCCAGCTCAGGTTTCCCTGGGCCGTTTGCAAATACGCGGTGATCAGCGGAGTGACAAACTCCCGATTTTCGGGGGAGACACCTTTTTCGACCTGAACAAACACTTGCCCAAAATGCTCGCTGCCCGAGAGCACCTGCAGCTTCCAGACACCCGGATCGGGAAGGGCAATGCTGGACGAAAAATGGCCATCCGCATCATACTGGGGTCCCAGAACTTCATAAGAACCAAGCTTGATGCGCTTGCCCTCCGTACTGAAGGCGACCAGCTCCACCTCTTTTCCAAATGAACCGTTCAACAGAAATGAAATCCGCTGTGCCTGATCCTCGTACAGCCCAAATTCATCTGTCATGATGCGGACAGGCTTCTCCCCGAAGTAGCTGAAAACCTGATTTTCGCTGTGTATATCTGAACGTGGCGACGGTTTCCACAAATCGGGCGGATTCACAATAGTAGCGGGTAGCCAAGGCTTCTCTTGAACGGGTTGCCGGGCGTGTTCTCCCGGCCCTACACCGGTTATCGCAGTGCCTACGAGAGCAAGCAGCAGGACAGCGGCTGCTGCCGAGGCCCAAAGGCCCCATCGCCCCGGGGAAAAGGTCCTTTTTTTTCGCCCTGCCTCCTGCTTGATCGTTCGCCGTATATTCTCTTCCATTTCCGGGGAGAACACGACGTCATGGAGTACGCTGCGATCGGCTCGCTCTTTCAATCCTTTCAGCCATTGGTCTCGTTCCATTCCCATCCCTCCCCGGTATTCATTTCCTTTTTCAACAGCTGTCTCGCCCGATGAAGCCTCGTCCGAACAGTCCCTTCGGTCACACCTAGCACCTCAGCCACTTCCGCAATGGACATTTCCCCATAATAGTGGAGAGCTACCGCCTGGCGATAGAGTGGCGGAAGCAGCAAGACAAGCCGGACCAGCTCATCCCGGGCAGCTCGCTGCAGCACGATATTTTCGGTCGACGCTTCGCCATTTTTTTGTATCCACGCTTGCGGAAACAAATTTCGAAACGTCCACGACCGCAAATAGCCCTTGCATTCGTTGACGGCGATCCGGTAGATCCAGGTATGGATGCTGCTCTCTCCGCGAAAGCCGGAAAGGTTGCGGTAGACCTTCAAAAATACGTCCTGCGTAATGTCTTCGGCCAGGTCACGGTCCTTCACCATCAAGGTGACCAGTCGCAGGACACGCGTCCCGTATTCCTGCATGAGCCGATCCAAAGAAGCCTCTGGCGTCTGCTGAAGCTTATCCACGAAGACGCGCCCTCCTTCCTGTTTCACCTTGTTAGATGCAAGAAGCCGCTATTTGTTACAGGTTTTTTTCCGAGCAAACAGAGTCATTCGCGAGACATCCGCGTTGGTCCTCACGTTTAAGCCCGCAAATGGGTACCCGCCCTCCGTCCACTTTTCCAAATCATAGTCGCCTCTCGCCGGCGATGATGGAACAGTATGGACGAGAGACAGACCTTCAACCGAATGGATATAGCCTGCCGGGTAGTCGATGATGTAGTTTTCGTGCATCGCCGTTACCTCCAATTGCTCCGACTCCAGCAGCAAGACCAGCTCCCCCGGGAGCATCAGCGCCATTTCCCGGTCCACCCGGTAGCGCGGCTGCTCCACGCTGTCGATAAAGGTCGCATAGGCAAGAGAGTAGCGGAATCGCTGGCGTGCGTAAGACGTTTCTCCCCGAACCTGTTGGTAGACCATCTTGTCGGGAAACACCCATTTTCGCTGTTCCGTTTGCCAATTTTCACCTGCAGGGGGCAAGAGGAGGTCAATCGCTACCAGACCGTCCTCGGTTAGATGCTCCTTGATCAACTGTAGAAGCCGCCTTTGTTCCGAGCGGAGCGTAAAGTGCTGGAGAAACCCCTCGGTCAAAAGCACATGAGTAAAGGTGCGATCCAGTTGCAAATGAAGCGCTTCTTGTTCCATGAGCTCCAGCAGGTGTTCTCTGCCTTTCCCCAACCGCCGCTTCTTCTTTTCCGCTAGCCCGAGCATGTCGGGACTGTTATCGATCCCGCAGACAGAAATACCCTGCCTGGCCAATTCCAGGGCGATTCTTCCCGTTCCTACTCCCAGCTCCAGAACTGCGGGCTGACGGTCGAAGGCTTGTATCCAGCCGCGGTAGAAAAGTATGCCCGCCTTTCCCGCAAACTGGTCGTAGTACGCTGCTTCCAGCCCTTTGTAAGGTGGACTGGGGAGCCGCTCGTGCCTTCCGCCCGACAGGCCGCAGGTAGAGCAAACCGAGCCTGTCAAACGCTGAAAAGGAATCCCCGGCGGCACGCCATTTTTACTGTCGCCGAGCCACTCATCATAGCGAAAACCGCATACTTTGCAGGAATAAACACTCATAGGGCCGTTGACACCTCCGCATCCTTCCGCTGTTCGCTCATTTCCATACCGGAGAAAAATACGATGTGCTTCTTTCCTGTCTTCGGATGAACATACACTTCTGTTTCGACACCGAACACTTCCCGGAGCATTTCGGGATTCAGCACTTGTTCCGGTGTGCCGGCGGCTGCAATCCGCCCTTCTTGGATCACATAGATCCGGTCGCAGTATGTCGCCGCAATATTCAGGTCATGCAGCGCTGCGAGGACGGTCAGACGGAGCGATTTCAGGAGGTCCATAATTTGCAGTTGGTAGCGAATGTCGAGATGGTTCGTCGGCTCGTCCAAAACAAGAAGCTTCGCCTCTTGCACCAATGCCCGCGCGATTAATACCCTCTGTTTTTCGCCGCCGGACAAGGACAAAAAGCTGCGCTCTGCGAAGGCTTGCATACCCGTTCGAGCCAGCGCCCTTTCCACGAGCGAAAAGTCTTCTTCCGTATCTGACTGAAATAATCGTTTATGTGCAGAACGGCCCATCAAAACAATTTCTCTAACGGTGAAATCGAATTCAACTGTGCCTTCCTGACGAACAACTGCCATTCGCTGCGCTGTTTGCCGAGGCGACAGTTGATAGATGTCTTCTCCATCTACTGTAACAAGACCCGCATCCGGCTTCCTGACCCGGTAAATGCTCTTTAGCAAAGTCGACTTTCCGCTTCCATTCGGACCGATCAGGCCGACGAATGTTCCCGGCTTAGCCTGCAGGTCGACGTGATCAAGGATTTCCTTTCCATCCAACATGACGGATACTTGCTCGGCGATGAGATTCATCTTCCGCCACCCCCAAACGAATACGAGCTTCGAAGCATGAGCCAAATAAAGAATGGCCCTCCGCACAGCGATGTAATGATACCGATGGGCAATTCCTCAGGAGCGAATGCCAGTCTGGCCACGACATCGGCCCAGATCAGAAAGCTTGCTCCCAGCAGCGCACTGACTGGAAGCACGCGGCGGTGATCGGTGCCGACAATGATGCGGACAATATGCGGCATCATCAGTCCGACAAAGCCGATTGCCCCGCTGATCGAGACGATGACCCCTGTGAGCAGCGCGGTCATAACGAGCAGCATTTTTCGGAAATGTTCGGTATTCACTCCCAGCGTCCTCGCGGTTTCCTCTCCCATCATGATCGCATTGAGCGAGCGATAATAAGTCATCAGCACGAACATCCCGGCCACTACCACAACGCCCGGAATGGTCAGGTACTCCCATTTGGCTCCCGCGAGGCTACCTTGCATCCAGAACAAAACTGTACGGATGCCATGCTCGTTAGGAGCTGAAAAGATAATCAGGCTGGTGATCGCCGAGAGTACAGCCGAAACAGCAATGCCGGACATCAACAAGCGCACGGTCGAGTTTTGCCCTCCAAGCCGCGAAAGCGCAAAAACAAGGACAATCGCCAGGAGCGATCCGGTAAAAGCCCCAATGGTCAGGGAATACTGTCCGTATAGACTGAATGCTCCGAAAAGAATTGTCAGTGTCGCTCCTACCGATGCACCTGAGGAAACCCCGAGCAAATACGGATCCGCCAACGAATTTCTTACAAGTGCCTGTATGGTCACCCCGACCACTGACAAGCCCGCGCCAACGATTGCCGCAAGCAAGACACGCGGAAAGCGAATCTGCCAAATAATCGTTTCTTCCGATTTTGACCAATCCGCCTGTATCCATTCTCCTATCAACGGAATATGGGAAAAAGCAATTTTCCAGATCGTGCCGGGCCGAATCGACACTGAGCCCAGCATGACTGCCAGGGTCGCACTGGCGATCAACACCAGAATCAACACGAACAGAACTGAGGCAAACCAGCCCCTGAAACTCCTGATATCTCTCTTGGCGATTTTCATCACCCTTCGTCCGGGGCTATCCGTGGCGGCCGAGCTCTCCAGTATCGTACGTTTCACAACTCTCACTCCTTCGGAAAAATCGACCGGTCTAACCAACGTGGAATGAATTGGTCCTGCCGTTAAAATTTCTCCGGATAAAGTCCTTCCGCGAGAGTTTTAAGTGCGAACGGCGCCCGAATTCCTTCAGCCGCTGCGGAGAGCGGCAGCACGACGATACGCTTGTTTTTAATGGCCGGCAGATCAGCCAATTCGTTTTTTGTCAAAAGCAGATTTCGTTTTTGTTCAACGGTTTTGTCTCCGTAATCAACGATGACGATCACTTCCGGCTTGCGGGCGACTACCTCTTCCCAGCTTACGCTTGTCCATCCTTTCGGGACATCGTCGAAAATGTTCTTGCCTCCTGCCAGCGCAATCAACCTGGTCATGTAGTTATTGGCAGCTGTGTACGGCTTGTCCTCTCCGCTGTCATAGACAAACACAGGAATCGGCCGTGCCACGTCTTTGATGTGATCGCTGATTTGCCTGATCTCCGTTTTCATCTTCTCGATCAGTTCATTCGCTTTTGGTTCGACTCGGAAAATGCGCCCGATATTTTGGATGTCGGCGTACACATCCTCAAGACCCGGTGCTGTCATATTGGAAGATTGCTGCAAATAAGCGTGAACGCCCATTTTCTCCAAATCCTCGACAGTCCCGACCGCTTTGTCGGTAAAGGCGCTCTTCCAGCCAGCGTACACAAAGTCCGGTTCAGCGGCAAGGAGGACTTCCTTTGATGGGTACTGCTTGGACAGCACCGGAATCTTCGCATATGCCTCCTGAAGCTCAGGCAAAATCTGATCATCAAGATAAGCAGTCCCGACCATTTTGTCTTCCAGTCCCAGAGCGAGCATGATTTCGGTAGTATGCTGACTGAGTGATACGGCTCTCCTCGGCGCTTCAGCAAAGGTGAGGGTTCTTCCATTGTTTTCGATTGTTACAGGAGACAAGGAACTTGTCGAATTCGCCGCATTTGCAGATTCTCCGCCTCCTGCTGATTGCGTTGAGCCATTTGTCGGGGCAACAGTGTTTGCAGCCGAATTCGACTCGGCTCCCCCGCATCCGGATAGTGCCAGGACAACTGCAACCCCGGCGAAAAACAAAAAGCCAAGACGTTTGTTGAAAGCTCTCATCCTTATTTCCTCCTTTTGTCATTCGCGTTTCATCGTACTTGCTTACCCCTGTATTTCAAAAAGAAAAGACATCCTCCGATCTTGCCGGGGAATGCCTTTGTGGGCAGCGGACAAAAGAAACACGGCAAAAGGATAGACCAATAGCGTCTGGCGCCGTTTCTTCGTCACACTGTCCCCATCCTCGTGGGTCGATCGTGTATGCTTTCTGGCAGGTCTCCTGGCTTGGGATCATCACGCCTTGCTCCCTTCCCATCTCGCGTTTAGACCGCGAAACAGTGGATACCAGCAAGGACACTCCCCTTTACAGTGGCGGGACCGCGTCGGATTTTCACCGAACTTCCCTTTTAAGTGGCCGGGTACAAGAGACTACCCGGTTCACACCATAAAGCGTATGTATTCAGTTGATCGGCGATTGCGTGAGATCCTCCCGATCGTATCGGGATTCCGCCGTTGCATCAGCCTTTTCCGATTACCGTTAATTCTTTCGGATAGCGGGTCAGCACTTCGCATCCATCCTCCGTGACGAGCACGTCGTCTTCAATGCGTACGCCGCCTACCCCGGGAACATAGACACCCGGTTCGATGGTAAAGACCATGCCTGGACGCAGCTCCTCCTGGTTTTGCCCATGGACGGACGGGTACTCATGAACATCCATGCCGAGTCCGTGGCCAAGACGGTGCATAAAGTACTCTCCGTATCCTTTGGCTTCAATCACACCGCGCGCCGTTTGATCGAGATGGGCGAAGGTTACGCCCGGACGGACCTCTGCGATAGCCGCTTCGTTCGCTGCCAGAACGGTCGCGTAGATGTCCCGAAGCTGATCGCTGATATCTCCAACCGCAAAAGTGCGGGTAATATCAGATACGTAGCCATCAGCGGAAACGCCAATATCAAACAGCAGCAGTTCGCCTTCCCGTACGTCCCGGTCTCCCGGATTGCCATGAGGAAGCGCCGACTTTTCACCGGCCAACACCATCGAAGCGAAAGAAGGTCCCTCCGCTCCGAGGCGCTTCATCTGGTATTCCAGCTCGGCAACTAACTCCGTCTCGGTCACACCCGGCTTTACTTTTTTCACAGTTTCATCAAGAGCGTCTTCGACCAGCTTGACAGCGTGTTTGATCCTTGCCACTTCATCGGCTGTCTTGATCAGGCGCATCTCTCTGAGAGGCTCTTCGATATCGACATAGCTTCCGGCAGAGACGAGTGCACTCATCGTTTCGAAACGATCTAGGGTCATATGGCTTTTTTCCAGCCCGAGCTTGTTTAATCCGGAAGGAAGCGCTTGTTTCAACACTTCATACGGGTTATCGGTATCCGTATGGGTCAAGATTTGTTTGATGCCTGACGCTTCTGCGGCTGCTTCCCGGTCCAGTGCCGGAACGATCAAGGAAGGTTCTCCAGCGGCCGGAATAACCAGGCCCATGAAACGTTCGTGCGGCTCGGTCAAAAAGCCTGTCAGGTAGTAAACGTGCTTAGGCAGTGTAATCAAAGCAGCGTCTATCCCTTGCTTTTGCAAATAAGCAAGAATGCGCTGAATGCGTTCTTGATACAAACGGGTCAACCGCCTTTCTTTGGGTATCATACTGCGAGGATACCATTTCCTTGCCAAAAAAAGAAGCGAACGGACGAAAAAACTATGCACAGGTAAGGACAGGATAAAGGGGAGGTGAATGAAAAATGAGCGAAAATACAATCGTTCCAACTGCAAATAGCTCCAGGCTGGCTGTTCAGCTTTACGGCAGCGGCCAGCCGCTTGTATGTATCCATGCACCTGGCATCGGGATGATCAACTTTTCCCGTTTGCACGGGTTGGCCGAGCACTTTCAACTCATCCTGCCTGATCTTCCCGGTCACGGAGCGAGTCAACCGCTCTTTGTCCCCTTTACGATGGCCGATCTTAGCGAGACGCTGGAGGAGATGATTCATGCTCTTGGACATAAACGAGTCGTCGTAATGGGCTATTCCCAAGGTGCTTCTCTCGCACTGGATTGGTGCCTGCGCCATCCAGATTCCATCGCGGGCCTTGTACTTATCAGCGGTTTTTCCGAGGTGAATGAGCTGTACCTGCACTCCCGCTTTTATTTGGCCGAAGCCATTGCCAAGCTGGGAGGAGTGAGCTTGCTAGCCCGCTCGACGGCTTCCTCACACCTGGACAAGCAGGCAGATAAAGAACAGTGGATAAAGCATGCCAGCCGTACGGACGCCAAAACTCTTCATCACCTGTACAGGATCGGACATCACTATCGCTGTACAGAGCGGTTGCATGAGATCAAGCAGCCTGTGCTGCTCGTATACGGCCAGCAGGACAAGCACATGCATCCGTACGGCGAGCTTCTGGAAAAACATCTGCCCAAAGCCAAACTGGTTGCTGTCCCTGGCGTAAAGCACCAGATCGTGACTCGCACTGCCTCGTCTTTGAGTCGCCTTTGCAGAGAATTTATCGGTTCTCTCCCCGGTTCTTCGGTCTGATTGTCCTACGGGATAACATAACAATGATACGGGATTACACAAACCGGTATGGCTCCCTGCCCTTGATCACCGTCGCCGGCGTCTGTATACTGAGTCAACGCTTATCCGGGCCTAAGCGTCAGGTTCGCCGATAGGAAAAAACCCCGAATCAAGCCTCGCTTATTTCGGGGTTTTTCGTTACCGTGCTCATGGTAGCATCGTCTGCCAACCACAAAAACGATTGCTGCTCCTAGTTTTTCATCCGCGGATCCAGCGCATCGCGCAGCCCGTCTCCGATCAGGTTAAAGCCAAGTACAGTCAGCATGATGGACAAGCCCGGGAAAATAACTGTCCACGGCGCTTTTTGAATATACTGGCGGGAGTCGGAGAGCATCAACCCCCACTCCGGCTGAGGCGCTTGCGCTCCCAAGCCGAGAAAGCCCAAGGCTGCCGCTTCAATGATCGCGGTCGCAATTCCAAGTGTTCCCGTCACGATGATCGGAGCCAAACTGTTAGGGAGAATATGCTGAACGATAATATGTGAATGCTTTGATCCGATCGCCCTGGCGGCCATCACGTATTCTTCTTCCTTCAGACTAAGCACCCGCGAACGGACAAGACGTCCATAGGTGGGCACATTCACGATCGCAATCGCAAGCAAGGCATTCTCCAGAGATGGACCGAGTATAGCTACAATCGCAATCGCCAACAGAATGCTGGGAAACGCAAGCATAATATCAAACAACCGCGAAATGAGCGTATCGATCCATTTGCCGTAGTAGCCGGCTAACAGGCCGAGGAAGGTCCCGGCAACGATGGACCCGATCACGGCAAACAGCCCTACTCGCAGTGAGATCTGCGCGCCGTAAATCACACGGGTAAAGACGTCCCGCCCGTTGTAGTCCGTACCAAACCAGTGTTCAGCAGAGGGAGGCAGGTTTTTATCAACCAGTTCTCCTTTGTCGTATTCGTACGGGGTGATAAACGGTGCCAGGATTGCGAGCAAGACGAAGAAAAGAATGATGCAGAATCCGAGAATGGCCATCTTGTTCTTGCGCAGGATCCTCCAAGCATCGCGCCACGGAGAGGAGATCGGCTCATTTATCTGCTTGACTGGTACCGTTTGCACATGGGTTTCTGCCATCTTACTGCCTCCTCAGCGATATTTGATGCGCGGATCGACGTAAGCGTACAGGAGGTCGACCACCAGGTTAATCAGAACAAAAATCGTTGCGATGACCAAAATTCCTGACTGAATAACGGGATAATCGCGGTTTCCGATTGCCGTATAGATGTATCTCCCAACACCCGGCCACCCGAAAATCGTCTCGGTTAATACCGCCCCCCCGATCAGGAGGCCTACTTGCACCCCCACAATCGTCAGTACGGGAATCAACGCATTTTTCAGGGCGTGCTTGTACACGACAAAAAACTGGCCAAGCCCTTTTGCCCTTGCCGTCCGAATATAGTCGGACCGCATTACTTCGAGCATGCTGGAACGGGTTATCCGTGCAATAATCGCCATCGGAATCGTTCCCAGCGCGATTCCCGGAAGAATCAAGTGCTCCACCACATCTCGAAAATGATCCCAACGACCTGCAAGAATCGAATCAATTATATAAAAATGCGTAATCTCAGCTACTGGATCACGCGGATTGTCACGTCCAATAGAAGGCAGCCACTTCAATTCCTGGGCAAATACCCATTGTTCCATCAAGCCCAGCCAAAATACCGGCATGGAAACTCCAATTAAAGCGATCAGCATGCAAGTGTAGTCAAACCACGAGTTCTGTTTCCAGGCAGAGATGATTCCCGCATTCACTCCGATAAAAACTGCGAACAGCATACTCACCAAAGTCAACTCAATCGTCGCCGCCAAGTATGGGCCCATTTCTACGGTAATTGGCGCTTTGGAGTGCAAGGAGACTCCCAAATCCCCTTTTAGAAGATTCCCCAAGTAATGAAAGTATTGCATATACCAAGGGTTGTTCAGCCCCAGCTGTTCCCGCAAATCCGCAAGAGCCTGCGGACTTGCCTTCTCTCCCAAAATCGTCAGTGCCGGGTCCCCCGGGATGGCGTGAATAATAGCAAAAACAATTAGCGACATTCCTAGTAACACTGGGATCAGCATCAACAATCTTCTAATGGTGTAGGCCAGCAATGCCATCTCCTCGCTTTCCTTGCGTCGTCCATCGTTGAACATAAAAGAGAAGGGCAAGAAGAAAGGGTTCTTCTTACCCTTGCCACACTTTACTGAATGTCTACTTTTTCTACGCTCTCGCTGCCTTTTGGATGCGGCTGATAGCCGGTAACACCCGCTTTGGCCGCAATCGGCGGTGTAGAGTGAGCGATCGGAACGAGAGGCGCGTCGTTAAAGATCAGCTCCTGCGCCTTTTTGTACAGGGTTTCACGCTCTTTCTGGTCAGACGTGGACTGCGCTTTCAAAAGAAGCTGATGAACCTCTTCATTGGAGTAGCGAGGAATATTGTTTCCGTTAATGGTATTCTTGTCGAGCAGCGTGTACAGGAAGTTGTCCGGGTCGCCGTTGTCGCCGTTCCAGCCAAGCAGACACATCTCGTACTCGCCTAACCTTGTCTTTTCGAGATACGTAGCCCACTCCATCGTCACGATTTCCGTTTCGATGCCGATTTTCTTTAAATCCTGCTGAATCGCCTCTGCCATCTTTTTGCCGTCCGGGATATACGGACGAGGAACAGGCATGGCCATGAACTGCACCTTGAAGCCATTCGGGTATCCAGCTTCCGCTAACAGCTTTTTCGCTTGATCCAGGTTGTATTCGCGGTCCTTGATCTGGTCGTTGTAACCCCAAAGACTTGGCGGCATCGGGTTGGTAGCCGGTTCGCCAAGGCCGCTGTAGAATGCTTTCACCATCTCGGGCTTGTTGATCGCGTGGCTGATCGCTTGACGCACCTTTGGATTGTCAAACGGCTTTTTCTCCGTATTGAACGCGAGGTAACCGACGTTCATCGATGGACGCAGGAGCAGCTGCAGGTCCTTGTTTTCTTTTACCGCTTCCGCATCGTCCGGATTCAGTCCATCCATCAGATCGATCTCTCCGGACGTCAGCGCTGTCAGACGCGCTGTATTTTCCGGAATGACCTTGAAGATGACTTTGTCCAGCTTCGGATACCCCTTGTTCCAGTAGTCCGGGTTTTTCTCCAGGGTGATGATGTCATTGCGCTTCCAACCCGCAAACTTGAATGGCCCGGTACCTACAGGCTCATCTCCCAGCTTGCCTCCTTCAATCGCTTTTGGCGAAGCGATGGCAAACGGCGACATGCCCAGGTTTGCCAGGAACGGGGCTTGGGTCCTGTTCAAAACGAATTGAATCGTGTGTGCGTCCACAACCTTGATCTCTTTGATTACGTGATCAGGATCGCCTTTGTATCCCCCAAACATGTCATTATAGTAGGGGAATCCCTCTGGATCGTGGTATTTGTTGCTCTTGTCCATCCAGCGGTCGAAGTTGAACTTGACTGCTTCCGCATTGAAGTCCGTACCATCATGGAACTTTACGCCCTGGCGAAGCTTGAAGGTGTAGGTCAAGCCGTCCTCGGAAATTTCCCAGCTCTCGGCCAGTCCGGGTATAACCGTCGTGTTTGTATCCTCATAGCTCACGAGCGTTTCATAAATGTTTTCAGTCACCCTGAATGTTTCGCCATCCGTTTCCCGGATCGGATCCAGACTTTTCGTGTCAGCCCCACGTCCAATAATCAGCTGCTTCGGCTCGTTCTTTGCGGGCTCTGCTGGCGGCGTCTGCTGCTGCGCTTGTCCCTGGTCGCTCGGCTGTTGAGCCGGTTGCGAGCTTGAGCACCCTGCAAGGACCATGGAGAGTGCGAGCAGGCTCGTCATCGCTGCAGTAAGAACCTTCTTCTTCATGGATGAATTCCCCCTTTTCCATTTTCCGCACATCTCTTCTCTGCTTTTCTCACTCAACGTTGTCTTGCATCCCCCCTTTGAAAGGAATTCGCGAGGCAGCGTCATGCGTTGTACAGATGGCACGCTACGAAGTGGCCACCGCCGACGTCCCGAAAGTCCGGACGAACCTGTCGGCATTCGTCTGTTACATGCGGGCATCGCGTGTGGAAGGTGCATCCTGTCGGGGGGTTGGACGGACTGGGTACATCTCCCTGCAGGATGATACGCTCCCGTACCGCATCCGGATCGGGAGAAGGTACTGCTGAAAGAAGCGCTCGGGTGTACGGATGCAGCGGCTGGCGGTAAAGCTCCTCGCTCCGGCTAAGCTCTACCAGCCTGCCCAAATACATGACTCCGACACGGTCGCTGATATGCCGGACGACACTCAGGTCGTGGGCGATAAACAAATAGGTCAACCCCAAGTCTCTCTGCAAATCCTGCATCAGATTGAGCACCTGGGACTGAATCGAAACATCCAGGGCTGAAACGGGCTCGTCTGCCACGATCAGCTTGGGATTGAGCATCAGAGCCCGGGCGATGCCGATCCGCTGCCGCTGGCCGCCGCTGAACTGATGGGGATATCGCGTCGCATGGTAGCTGGAGAGACCAACCACTTCAAGCAGCTCCCTGACGCGCTCTTTTCGTTCAGCCGGAGAACCGATCCCGTGCACCCGCAAAGGCTCCTCCAGAATCTTTTCAATATTATGACGAGGGTTGAGAGAAGCGAACGGATCCTGAAAAACAATTTGCATATTGCGCCGCATCTTGCGCAGCGCTTCTCCCTGCAAGCCGATGATGTCGGTCCCGTCGAACACCACTTCTCCAGAGGTGGGCTCGATCAGCCGCAAAAGGGAACGGCCCGTCGTCGATTTCCCGCATCCGCTCTCTCCTACCAGCCCAAACGTCTCCCCTCTCTTCACGGTAAACGAGACGTCATCTACGGCTTTGACGACGCCTACCTCTTTCCCGAATACGCCGCCTGTGATCGGGTAGTATTTCTTCAGATTCTTGACGATGAGCAGATCTTCAGCCACCTGCATGCTCCTTTCGGGATTTATTTACGTCATCCAGCAGCGGGCACGATGATTGGCTCCCACTGTCTTCAGCTCCGGCATCTGCGTCCGGCACTTGTCGTCTGCCTGTTCGCACCGCGGCGAGAACCTGCACCCCATCTGTATCGAGCCGGGTATCGGGACGTTTCCGGGGATGGAATAAAGCCGTTCCTGCGATACTTCCAGCTTGGGCAAGGAGTTCAGCAGGCCGATGGTGTATGGATGCTTCGGTTCTTTCAGGATCGTCCGAACATCGCCCTCCTCCACCACATTGCCCGCGTACATGACGACAACGCGATGACACATTTCCGCTACCACGCCCAGGTCATGTGTAATCAGCAAAATAGCCGTTCCCGACTCTTTATTCACATGCCTCATCAAATCGAGGATCTGAGCCTGGATCGTCACGTCAAGCGCTGTCGTTGGTTCGTCCGCGATCAAAAGCTCCGGATTGCAGGCCATCGCCATCGCGATCATGACCCTCTGGCGCATCCCGCCCGAAAGCTGGTGCGGATATTCGCGGACAATTCCTTCCGCCCTCGGAATGCCTACTTTTTTCAGCATCTCTACAGCGCGCCCGAGCGCTTCTTTTTTGCCCACTTTCATATGCAAGCGAATGGCTTCCCCGATCTGGTCGCCTATCGTATAAACAGGGTTGAGCGAGGTCATCGGCTCCTGAAAAATCATCGCGATTTCGTTTCCGCGAATCTCTCTCATCCGCTTTTCGCTGGCCAACACGAGGTCCTCCCCTTTAAATTTGATGGAGCCTCCGACAATCTTTCCCGGGGGGTTGGGAACCAGTTTCATGACAGACAGGGAGGTTACGCTTTTTCCGCACCCGGACTCGCCGACGATCCCGAGCACTTCTCCCTTGTTTACGGTAATGGTGACACCATCGACCGCCGGTATTTGCCCGCGGTCTGTAAAAAAGTGCGTTTGCAAGTTTTCGATTTCCAATACTGGCTGTGACATGCAGGTGCACCTCTCTAACCTTTATATTCCATGGGACAAGATGACTAACTGTCAACATTATGCCATTAATCCAATTTTTTGGCAACATATTAAATTTAGAAAATTACAATTAGGCTAAACATATTAAATATTACCTATAACGGAACCAAATGAAGAAAAGCCCGCATGGCGGGCTTGTTTGCATCCTCTTGCTTTTTCGCCAATCTGTTTGTCCGTAAACTACTCTTATGGGTCAAAAATACTGGCTAGCCACTCGATTGCGACCCTGGCGCCGTCTTTTACGATCTGCCCCAAGGATTGCCCTGCATTGCTCATGTAGTTGACCACCTGACCGGGCGCTGTCTGGACTTGCTTGCCCATCACGGCGATTTCCATTTTCCCGTTATCTATCTTTTTGATGGAAAAGGTTTGCGGCGGCTGCTCCGGCATTCCGCTCACCTTCTGGATGCCGCGCTCCGCCGTTTGCAAGCCCAGCACCACTCCGATCAGCAGGACGAATAAAAGTCCTGTCAGCTTTACCGTCACATTCATTCCCACTCACCCTTTCGCGGGCGGCCCTGTTTCGGGCTTCGTTACCTTCTCCGCCTGCCAATAGTACTCCGCGAATACGTCTGCGATCGCTTCTGCCGTATTGAGCGACTCCTGCAGCGTATTTTCCGTGCCTCCGATCTCTATTAACAGACTTCCCGGTGAAATGGACTGATTATACTCGCCGTGATCAGTTTTTGCCCCTTTTTCCAGCTTGCCGCGCGACAATCCCGGATACTTCTTCTCCATAATCTGATGAAGAGCGTCGGCAAAGGCTTCGTTTTTCTCGTAGTTTTTGTTGCGTTTGCCGACGACGAACAGCGTTCTTGCATACGTTTTTCCCTTGATGGTGACGGTCGTTTCCTTTCGCGGAAGCGTATCGCGATGAAGGTCGAAGAAATAGTGGAGCTCCCGATTTTTTTCGGTTGCTGTCCGTATCGCTTGCAGGGATTCTGCGTAAGAATGCGTATAGTCTCTGCCTTTGTCCAGCAAACGCTGATAAATGTCATCCCGATTTACATCTGCCCCGATCCCGAGGTCGTTCAGCTTTTCGGCGAGATGCTCTCCTACCAGTGAAATATTTCGTTTTGGATGATTGACGGATGTCCCGACCTGCTTTGTCTCGCTCAGCCATGACTCGCGGTTGTGGGAGTGGTACACATAGACGATTTTTTTGTTGCCTGTCGTAGGTCTTGCTGCAGGATCTTTTTTATTGTCTTCTGCTGCCGGGGCAGTCGCTTCTACGGCCGGCTCCGCGTTGGCAGCGGGAGGAGATGCATCGATCACCTGCTTTGGAGCAGGCGGGTACTCGGCATAATGTTCGGCGAGCGCCGTTCCCTCTCCCGCATTGCCAAAACGCGGAGCTTCCCCTGTCAACAATCCGGGGATCTCTCGGCCCAGCAAGCTGCGCAAATCGCCCGGATTGATGCTTGTCGCAAGCTGAAACATGAAGCCAGTCACGCTGTTTGCCCCTCTGTCTGTCGAGGCGTGTACAGTATCAGTCAGGGCAGGAATCTCCTGGCCCATCCATTTCAGCATGTGCAAGCTGGACACGTGGGCGGCTGCCTGTTGAACCGCAGTCGAGACGATCATGACGCGATTTCCGCCGAGGGACATCAGTCCAGTCACTACAAAGAGAAAGGCGGTAAGTATGGAAAGGATAATAAATTGACGTTGTATCAGGGGTGCCATCTGTCTCCTCCTCATGCTGCGGCGTTGACAATCCAAGACGACCTGCTCGTCGACCGCTTGTCTATGCTTTAGCCTATGAGCGTCATAGAGACGATAGAACCCCTTCCTAGCTTTTCTCTCAATTGTGTTTTGCTTGCGTTTTTTTGCGGAGGTTGGGACTTGTCTGCTCCGCTTGTGTTCGCCGTTTACGCTCCCTCAATGCGTATATGCGGCACTGTTTTGACCGTCCACAGCACGGTGAAGAGCACGATTCAAACCGGTCGCGATCACGTTGGCGACCCCCTCGATAAAATCGTCTACCTCTTTTGGCGTAACTACCAAATCCTGACCAAGCGGGCGCAGAACTTCATGGATCAGTTGCTGCTTCTCTTGTTCGGGAAGCGAGCCTACCAATCCCATAAAGGTCTTCCTCGACTCCATGTCCGGCAGGTCCTCCTCGGTGTACGGTTCCTTCCGCTCGGGGAGCGAGCTCATCGCCAGCTTGTTGAATGCCCGGCTGCTCTCCTTCATGGATTGACCGAAATGGCCGAGCAGATACGTAATCGCATCGTTCACAATCGTCGAGGCAAAAACGACTGTCGGAACGCCGATCGCGATTACCGGAACACCAAGCGTCTGTTTGTCGATTGCCTTCCGCTTGTTGCCGACGCCTGATCCCGGATGAATACCGGTATCGGAGATCTGGATCGTGGTATTTACCCGATGGAGCGCCCGCGAGGCCAAGGCGTCAATGCATATGACGAAGTCAGGCTTGCTCTTTTCCACCACGCCGAAAACAATTTCACTCGTCTCGATGCCGGTAATGCCGAGTACCCCTGGGGACAAGGCGCTTACCTCCCGATACCCTTCCTCTACCGACTCTGGTGCAAGCGTAAACAGATGGCGAGTCACCAGGAGGTTCTCCACGACCATTGGTCCCAGAGCGTCCGGCGTCACATTCCAGTTTCCCAAACCGACGACGAGCGCCTTTTTGTCCTCCGTAATCCCCAGGCGTTCAAGAAAAGCGGCAAACTCTTTTGTAAAGCGCCGCGCGACCTGCTCTTCGACCGCTGTATCGTTGTCCCGCAGCTTTGGCACTTCGATGGTGATATAGTGGCCTGGCAGTTTCCCGATAGTTCTCCCCGCCTCCTCGGTTTCCACCTGCAGACGGGTAACCTTGATTCCCCGCTCGCTGTCATCCGTTTCAATCCGCACTCCCGGCATGACATCGGAAGCGCTCTGCTGCTCTTGTACCAGCTCATGTGCCTCCAGAGCAAGGTCTGTTCGTATAGCGTACCTTGACAAGTCGATATTGTGTTCCATCACCGTGACACTTCCTTTCCCCATTTTGTTCCTGCTACTAGCTTGCTTGAATCATCATTTTTTATTCCGAATCCTTTCTTGCAAATGGGTGAACTGCATGCTAGAATATGTTTTGTTGTATGTATTGCACGCCCATGGTCGTCTAAGGAGGTGACACACATGCCAAACATTAAATCCGCGATTAAACGCACCAAGCAAATCGAAAAGCGCCGCGCACAACGTGCTTCTCAAAAGTCCGATCTGCGTACTGCTGTGAAAAACTTTGAGAAAGCGGTAGCTGCTCAAGATGTAGATTTGGCGAAATCCACTCTTCTGGTGGCTGTGAAAAAGCTGGACAAGGCCGCTACGAAAGGTCTCATTCATAAAAACGCAGCAAACCGTCAAAAGTCTCGCTTGATGAAAAAGCTCAACGTTCTGTCTGCTCCTGTAGCGTAACGTTGAACCGGAAAAACCCGCGAACATTTCGTTCACGGGTTTTTTGTTTGAAAAAATTTGTCGCATCGCTGTTCTGAAGCTCGTTTTTTCTTCTGAAGCGACGCCTTTCTCTAGCAAACAGAAAGGCAGCGTCCTGGACGGACAAAAAGCCAAACGGTCAGGACCGCTTGGCTTTCATCCTTTCCTCAAATACGCGCGTCATAAACAGCTCCAGAGCCAGCCGCTTGTCCACCTGTCCCGACTTCATCCGGAAATCCTCTTCCGCCAAAATGGCAAGAAGCTTGCGAAGCGCCTCTTCTGAAAAATAGCGGGCCTGTTCTCCCGCCTTTTTCACTGCATATGGATGAACCTTCAGCATCCCGGCCAACTGCTGTTGCGAATAGCCCTTGGGCGCCCATTGCCGGACGTGCAGCAACAGACGAAATTGTCTGGCCATCAGCGCGAGCAGACGAATCGGCTCTTCTCCCGTCTTCAAACAGTCGTACAGCATGCGCAGCCCCTTGTCCAGCCTGCCTGCGGCGATCTGTTCGATCAGGGCAAAAACGTCTTGCTCCAATGTCCGAGAGGCCAGCTTCTCGATCACTTCGTCTGTAATCACGCCGCCCTTCCCGCCAACGTACAAAGACATTTTTTCCAGCTCTTTGTCAAGCAGGCGCAAATCTCCGCCGATCCGCTCCGCCAGCTTGGCTGCGAGCGATCTCTCCATACTGGTTTCGTATTTCTGGGCTTGACGCTCGATCCATGCGTACAAATCCGAATCTCGCAGGTGCGGAAACGGGATTACCCTCGCTTTTTGCTGCAAGCTTTTCACCAGTTTTTTTCGTTCGTCCAGTTTATCTGCATCCGTGTACAGAATCAGTGTCGTGTATGACGGAGGTTGCTCCAGATAAGGAATCAGGACATTCGGATCGCTCTCGTGCTTCGTCTGCGGCTTGCTGCCTGTCAAAAAATACGCTTGCTTGGCGATAACCAGGCGATGCTCCCCCAGAAAAGGCAGCGTCTCCGCATCCTGCAATATGTGAGACAGCGGGGTTTCCGTACAGTCGTACACGCTCAGGTTCAAATCCGCGTATGCCGGATCGATCATTTCCCGCTTTGCTAGAGTCATGAATTCCTCAGCGAGAAAGGACTCGGGTCCGTAAAGTACATAAATCGGAGCGAACTGTTTTTGTCTGATCTCCCGAATTGCCGAAAGAAGCGGCATGATGTCCCCCCCTAAGGTCGTATTCGGTGTAATTATAGCATAGACGTGCACCTGCAAACGAAAAAACCGCAACCCATCAGGTCACGGTTTTCTTCCGTTGGCACCTCTATGTAAACGTTTTGGGGAGAAGCCCCGGGATACCTCCTCCCGAAACGGTAAGCAGGGGGTGCTTGATACTTTACTATACGCATCCCTTGCCGGATCGGTGCCAGTACACTTGTCATCATTTGCTTTCGACACGAGGGATTCCTAGTCAATCCTCATCGTCTTTGTCCTTGTCTTGACGATCATCTTGATCATCGTCGTCATCTTTCTTCTTGTCCTGCTTTTCCTTTTCTTTTTCCTTTTTTTCTTTTTCCTTCTTCTTCTCTTCTTCATCCGGTACTGCTACACCGTACGGAAAGGCAGGCTTCTCGTCCTGACCTTTCACGGCCGGCTTCGGTGGGGGCTTGGGCACGTTTGGATCAGGCTTTTGCGTTTTTGCTGGAACCTGTTGCTGCTGTTGTTTTACTGGCGTTGTCTTTTGTTTTGGAGTCTGTCGTTTAACCGGTTGTTCTTTCTGGGACTGCTCCTTCTCCTCCTCAGGTACGATAGGTTGAGATGGATTATTGCTGGGAGGGGGAGTGGGCGGCCCCACTACAGCCGGTTGGACCTCTTCTGGAGGCTGGACCGACGTTCCTTGCCGGTATTCGTCTTCATCCGGGGAACTTGCGGGATTCCCCATTACTACAAGGCCGATCAACAAACTGGCAGCAACAACACCGCTTCCGATCCGCGCCGTCCACAGGGTGACGCGGTTCCACTTTCGCCGCTCATGCACGGGTGATGTTTTCGCTGTCAACTGCTTTGGCTCCAGCTTCGGCAAAATCTCCTTTTCCGAGCCGGCTGCGGCAGCTGGCCGGACCTTCTCGGACTCCAGCTGCGGCAAAATCGTGTCGACAATACTAAACCTCGGTGTCACAGGGGGAAGCTGTTCCAACTGCTCGGATACTTTTTTCAAACGGTCATACATGAGCTGCATGCTTGGCTTCTTTAGGAGTAAGTCATGAAGCTGCCGCTTCTCTTCCGGTGAGAGATCTCCATCCAGATCCCGCTGCATGCATTCCCAAATTTCTTCGTCGGTCATCAACCTATCCCCCCTTTCTCGTAGTCGTGCAACAGCTCTTGAAGCTGTTGTCTGGCCCGAAACAAGTACGACTTGACAGTGTTTAGCGGCAATTCCAGCGCTTCGGCAATCTCCTGATAAGAGAAGTCCTCCAGATAGCGCAGGACGACTACCATGCGATACTGCTTTGGCAATTTTCCAATTGCCGCTTTTATATCTTGCGACAAACTGTTGAGAAGGATTTCGTCTTCCACGTTGTTACGATCAGGAATGATTAACTCGTGCTCGTCAATCGAGACCGTCTCTTTCTTCGCGCGAAATTTATCCATGCAGACATTGCTCACGACCCGCTGTACCCATGTGGAAAATTTCGCCTTCTCCTGGTACGTATCTATTTTACGATAAATCCTGATCAATGCTTCTTGTGCGGCATCGAGAGCATCCTGTTCATTGCCAAGGATGTAAAAGGCGCTACGGTAGACAGAGGTCTCAATTGTGCGGAGGAGCTCTACAAGCGCTTCATGATCCCCGGATTGCGCTTTCCTGATTAACTCTGCTTCTCCCATATTCTCCTCTCCCTCCTACAGACGGGGCGCTGTTAAAAAAGGTTGCAAGTATTTATGTATCGGAAATTTGCGTCTCCCAATAGATGGAGTCTTTCCGGATCACGAGTGTGATCGCTCCCTGCAAATCGGTTCGAAATACCTTTGCACCCGCTTCATGTAATCTTGTTAGTACCGCAGGCGAGGGATGCCCGTAGCGGTTTTTTTGTCCGGCAGAAATGACGGCGTTTTTCGGTTGTATGGCAGCCAGAAAATCGGCAGTAGTGGATGTGCGACTGCCGTGATGGCCTACTTTCAAAACATCTACAGACGGAGACAGCTTCCCCGCCAGCAGTTGATTTTCCCCTCTTTCCTCCAGATCACCGGTGAAGAGTACGGTCTTACCGTACGCGGTAAGCTGGAGCACAACAGATGCATCGTTGCCCGTCTGTGTGCCGCTCCCATCAGGATGAAGCCAAACCCACTCCACCCCCGGACCATCCGTCCAGGCTAGATCAGGCCTCCCTGTCAGTACCGGGATACGGCGCTCGCGGAAACGCGCAATCAGGCTCTCTTCTTCTTCACGGGGAGATGAGCCATTTACTAGTACGGCACCAATCGAAAAGCGCGATACGAGTGCTCCCATCCCTCCGATGTGGTCGTGATCCCCGTGCGTCATCACCACATAGTCGATCCGTTCTATTCCCCTTGCCCGTAAAAACGGGGCTACGATATCTTTACCTACCTCAAACGGATCGCGTTTTTTCCTCCAGGAGTCCCTGTTCCGGTACACAGGTGTCCCTCCCGCATCAATTAAGTATACCTTCTTTTTACCAATCTCGACAACGATAGAATCCCCTTGCCCTACATCCAGGAAGGTAATTCGTACTTCTTCAGTCCCTGAAAACGGCTGCCTGGCTAGGATGAGCAAGAGAAAATAGACCGCTACGTAGAGCCAAAAATCCCTGCGCCGATGGTAGCCGTTTTTCCATAATATCGGGAGCAAAACCAAAAAGACGGCATAGGCAATCATCCACCACAAATCCGGATGCGGCCAATAAGAAAACGGAACATTTGTCTGATGGAGTCGAAATAAGGGATCGTGCAGCCACTCCAGTATCCACGATGCCAAACCTGATGGCAGCACGGCCAGAGCAGGATGAAGCAAGCTGCCGAGCAATGCTGCATACCCTGCGGGAAGCACTACGAGGGATAGGATTGGGACGGCGACGAGATTGACCAGCCAGGATACAGAGTGTGACTGATGAAAGTGATAGAGCAGGAAAGGAAACGAAACAGCTTGTGCGGCAAAGGTGACGCCTAGACTTGCCCGCAGCCAGGAAGGTCCAAACCGTATGCACGCCAGGCTGATCGGGACGTAAACGAGCAAGCCGAGCGTGACGGCAAAGGAAAGTTGAAAGCCGATATGCCACAGTTGATACGGATTGACAGTCAGCATACCGATCAAGGCCCAGCCCCACAGTTCTTTTCCATCCATTTTCCGGCTCATCGCCTGGTACAACAGGCCGATGCCTCCCATGATCCCGGCACGCACGGCAGAAGCGCTGGCTCCGACCAGAAGCACATACCCTGCGAGCATCCCGATCGTGCAAACAAGCGCTGTTTTTCGCGGAACGCCAAGACGTTCGATCCCCCACAGGAACATGCCGCTGACGAGCGTAACATGCAGGCCGGAAATCGCCAGAACATGGCTGATCCCCAGATTGGCGTACATTTCCTGCGTCTCCGGGGAAACGCCGTCAGTTACCCCCAGCAATAGCGAGCTCATATAGCCGGACGTTTCGTCGTCTCTGAATACGCGGTCCAGCCGTTCCTTGGCATCGTTTTGCCATTGATGGAACAGCCTCATCACCCCGGTCCTGGCCGCTCCCCTGACGAGCTCCCCATATTCCGCCTCACCTGTGACGTAAACTCCCTGCCATCTCAGGTAGCGCGCGTAGTCAAATGCGTGCGGATTGCGGGCTCCTGCGGGCAAGCTCAACAGCATCTTGCCCGCAATCCGGTCACCCGGAAGCCATTGCTCGATGGCCATTGCCTCCTGCTCTTGCTCTAATCCAACCCGAAGCGCAATCCGCTCTGCGCCGGGCAAATCCTCCATTTGTTCCCTGCTGACCCCGACGCTCTCAACCAGAAGAAAAAAACGTGCCGAATCGCCGTCACGCTTGACAGGTGTCGCAATCTCTCCGCGAAAATGGATCTGCGATTCCTCCGCAGCCGGGACACGCAAATAGGATTGATGCATGCTATCATAGACATGAAAATAAAATCCGCTGCCAATACAGATCAGACTGACGAGGCTCAGCTTCTTTCCAGCTTCCTTGGGAATAAACACGCACACTGCAGCAAGCAGCCCTGCAAAGAGAAACAGCCAGGCAATCGACAAATAAGCTCCGGCAAGTACCCCTGCCAGATACGATAGACTAGCCCCAAAAGCAGTCAAGATATCCCCCTCCCGGATCAAGCATCGGAGCAACCAGTGTACACCGCTTCTCCGGGACAAAAAAAAGACCCTGTTTTTTGTGAGGGCAAAAGCTGCCTGACTGTCGCCCTTCCTTTCATAGAAAAGCGTCTGTTGCCACGGCTGGCACAGCTTCTTGGGCAATTGGAAAGATTGCTTTGACCGTCAATCCGTGATAGAGTTAGCTAGAGCAATCTGAGTGAGAGGAAGAGTCATTTCATATGTGTGGAATCGTATCACTCTACAACAAGCGGCAAGCGCCCGTCCTGCAAGAGACGATTGGCGCCATGACCCGTGTTATCCTGCACCGCGGTCCAGACGATGACGGTTTTCATCTGGAAGACAACATCGCACTGGGCTTTCGTCGTTTAAGCATCATTGACGTGGAAGGCGGCCATCAGCCGCTGTTTAACGAAACACGAGACATTTGGATCATCGGCAACGGCGAAATCTACAACTACAAAGAATTGCAGCAATGGTTGAAGGAGTGCGGTCACGTATTCCATACGGATTCCGACATCGAAACGATCCTGCATCTGTACGAGGAAGTCGGAACCGACGCGCCCAAGCATTTGCGGGGCATGTTTGGCTTCACGATTTATGATTCACGCAATAAACGCCTGTTCGGAGCGCGCGATCAATTCGGGATCAAGCCTCTCTATTATGTTGAGACAGAGGATTCGATTGCTGTTGCAAGCGAAATCAAAAGTCTGTTGGAGCTCCCCGGTGTCAAAAGAGAAGTAAATCCAACCGGCTTTTACCATTATTTGACATTCCAATACGTACCTGACCCGGAAACGATGTACCAGGGCATCTACCGCATCCCGCCTGCTCATTTCTTCATCATCCAGAACGACCGGATTCAGTTGGAACGTTATTGGGACGTGGAATTCAAGCCAGATGAGAGCAAGCCTTTTTCTTACTTTGTCGAAGGCACCCGCAGCATCATGCTGGAGTCTGTTGACAAACACCGGATCAGTGAAGTACCCCGCGGCGCGTTTTTGTCCAGCGGAGTGGATTCCAGCAGTATCGTCGCCATGCTGCGGACTTTCGAGGATGTCAAAACCTTTTCTGTCGGTTCCGACATCCCTGGATACAGCGAGCTGGACTACGCCCGCAGGACCGCACAATTTTTGGGAACCGAACACCACGAGCTGGTGGTAAACGCCCAGCGCTACATGGACGAGTTGCCCAGACTCGTCTGGCATCAGGATGAGCCCGTAGCCGATCCTTCGGCGATCCTGCTTTATTTCGTAGCTCAAATGGCCAGCGAACACGTGACAGTCGTTCTCTCCGGCGAAGGGGCAGACGAGTTTTTCGGGGGTTACAACATCTACCGGGAGCCACATTCCCTGCGCATGTTCTCTCATATGCCCGACTGGATGAGAAGCTCCGTCCGTTTTTTGGCAGAGAAACTGCCTGATCAGGTGAAAGGGAAAAACTTCCTGATCCGCGGCTCCAAAACGGTAGAAGAACGCTTTTTTGGAAATGCCCTGATCTTCAGTGAAGAAATGAAGGAACGAGTGGTCACACAGGATATCCTGCACTCGGAGTCATATCGGACCCCATGGTCGGTCACGGAGGAAATTTACAAGCGTGCGCAATCACTTGACGATGTGACCAAGATGCAGTATCTGGACATCCATACCTGGCTGCGCGGCAACATTTTGATGAAGGCAGACAAGATGACAATGGCCAACTCATTGGAGCTGCGCGTGCCTTTCATCGATACAAAAGTATTTGAATTTGCGGCTACCATCCCGACCAAATACAAAATTGCCAACGGCACGACGAAGCATGTTCTTCGCGAAGCCATGAAAGACTTCCTGCCTCCGGAAATCAAGACGAGGAAGAAGCTGGGCTTCCCAGTCCCTACCCGTCACTGGCTGAAAAATGAATTCTACAAATGGGCCAAGGAGCTTATTTTTGAGTCCAAGGTAGATCATCTGATCAACAAGGCGTACGTTCTCTATATGCTCGATGAACATCGCGAGGGCCATGCCGACTACAGCCGAAAAATCTGGACCATCCTGATCTTCATGCTGTGGCATCAGATCTTTATTGAGCAAAAGCATCAGTTTGGCCCTTACGTCAGTCCGAGTGTGGAGATTCGCCGAAAAAAGGACTCTCTGGAGAGGATCGGCTAACAGACTGAGGCGGATTGGCTAAGCGAAAGGCTTGCAAGTAACACCCGCTTTCGCTGCTGCAGTCGCAGCGTATTCAAAATCATTACAGGCTTCGCTCGTCGTATGACGGGCGGGCCTTTTTCTTTTTCCCGGGAATTCTCCCTTAGCTTTCCTATACTCGCAGCATTTTTCCTATAATCGCTCCAATTTTCCGATACTCGCTTCATTTTTCCGATACTGGCTGCATTTTTCGAAAAATTTGCGTACTCCCGCTGTCATTTCGTAGGATGCCTGTAGATGCAGGCAGTCCATCAAATATGCCTGCTCATCACGGAGGTGTTTACATGCTGTATGACTTGTGGGAGCGCTACCGCCGGTACATACTCATAAGTCTCGCGGTTGTCTTTGCAGGAGTAAGTTTTTGGATCTACAGAGCACAACAAAATACGGTGCACGCG
>k87-415864_pt1 | contig 27249 bp, 28 predicted proteins | sample MGYA00084031_6733416 | MGnify analysis MGYA00084031
ACATTGAAGTACCAGATTTGGCTATGTCGCAGGTGATTACAGGAGCAGAAATTTATGTTCCTTTGGCAGAATTAATTGATATCACAGTTGAAATCGAGCGGTTATCAGGAGAAGTCAAAAAGTTTACTGGTGAAGTTAAGCGTGCATCAGGTAAGTTGAATAACGAAAAATTCGTCAATTCAGCACCCGAGGCGGTTGTAACTGCTGAAAAACAAAAGTTAGCAGATTGGCAAGAAAAGTTGCGGGCGACGCAAGAACGTTTAGCAGCACTTGAAGCAGTGCAATGAGGTATAAGGAATCAGTTCGAATCACGAGCTGATTCTTTTCCTGTTTATAGCTTTTTATCGAGACGAGCAATAAAACGATAGAGGGAAAAAACATGTCATCATTTTATAAATTAAACACAAATCACCCAAGTAATTATGTCTTATCAAATGTAGCAGATATGGCTGTTGAAACGGTATGGGGGATACAATCCGTTGCACATAAGCAACACAAAGGTTTAATAGCGCAAGTTTCTGATAATATTAGCAAAGGATTTTTAGAAGATAGAGGATTTGAGACACTATATCATACTTATTTCTCTAAATTAAATGTCCGTGATTACAAAGGAAATCCAGTTATTTCTATTTTAGACTTGGAAGATGATTTAAAGCATGAAGTGCTATTATTATTGCGTGATCATTATGAACGTATCAATCGCGTTAATCCTGCCTCTGCTAATATTGATTATCGCCAGTTAACTTATAACCAAGCGTCTTTTGATTTTGAGCATAGTATTGTGAGGTTATCACGACAACATGTTGTTGCTGCAATTCTTATTTTTCAAGCACAAGAAGATTATCGTCTGGGATGGACTTTTGGTGATGATGTCCCAACTATAATCGATTTGTGGCATGACTTATTAGGTATTTTACCGGTAGGTAGTGTTTTATATGCTGATTTTAGAGATACTGATTATTTGGGCATGAGCGTTTATCATGCTTTCAATTGGCATCAATTCGATCAACCCCAAACAACTTTATTGTGGCGTGATAATGCGAACAACTTGCGTTAAGCATAAAATCAGATACAATAATATAAGTATAAATAATTTTAATCAGTGCACAAAATGAGCACCTATCGCAACACTGATAGACATTAAAGGGGAAAAAACATGCCCGGAAGTAAAATATTAGCCAGCGCTCATTATGTACCAAGTGATATTGTCACAAATGATGATTTAGCCAAAATAATGGATACCAGCGATGCGTGGATTCAATCTCATACCGGGATTAAAACGCGACACATGTCGTTGAAGGGGGAAAATACGAGTGACTTGGCAACTAAAGCAGCACAGCTAGCTTTGGACAAAGCCGATTTGGCCGCTGAAGATATTGATTTAATTATTGTGACAACATTTACGCCTGATGGCTTAGCACCATCAACTGCTGCATTGGTACAGCGTAATTTAAACGCCAATAAAGCATGGGCGTACGATATTATGACGGCTTGCTCAGGATTCATCTTTGGATTGAGTACGGCTGACAAATTTCTACGTTCTGGTGTTTACCAACATGCATTAGTCATTTCGGCTGAAGTGAATTCAAAAATGATGGATTTTACTGACCGGACGAGCACAGTTTTTTTTGGAGATGGTGCCGGTGCGGTTGTATTAACAGCTGATATGCAAGGGAATGGTTTCCTAGCTGGTGAAGATATGCATACAATTGGGAATGCTGATGTTGTGCACTCAGGCCGTATTCCACCGTTGCAGGAATTGTCAGCTGAAAATTACCCAAAGACTGATGCTTTCGTCCAGATGGGTCGAGATGTGTTTAATGAGGTGACAACTCTTATTCCACAACACATAAGGGATTTTCTGGCATCAAAATCTCTGAAGCCAAGTGATATCGACTATTTCATTCCACACCAAGCTAATCTGCGTTTAATTGAATACATTGCAAAAGACTTAGATGAACCGTTATCAAAATTTTCAACAAACATCATTAGAAATGGCAATACATCATCAGCAGGCATTGCTATTGGTTTTGATGAATTGAATCAGTCAGTCAATTTAACTGGGAAACGTGTCTTATTGACTGGTTTTGGCGCTGGATTTACTTACGGTAGTATTTTGATGCAATTCTAAAGAAAGTGTTAAGAGCTTTAATAAATCAATAGTGTAAAAAAAGAAATGGCGAACGGGTCTGGTGAGACGGTTTGTCATTTTTTTAACGCATTGAAAAGGGTCAAGCCAGTTTAAAACCGTTGATATAACAGCGTTTTTTGTCCATGTCACATAGTTGTAATAATGTTATATAATTGATAAATTAGCAAAATGTTGACGTTATACAAGACAGCTATACTAGATAATGTTCTTAAGATTTATATAACAACTGAACAAAAAGTTAAACAATATTAAGAGAAACTAAACTATTCGGAGCCTATAACATAATGAGTAATAATATCAAGAAAACATTATTAGCAACTGCTGCTGGTGTTGCAGCATTTGTTGGCGGTCATGCCGCTGCGTCAGCTGATACAGTATCAGTTAAATCAGGCGATACATTAACAGGTATTGCTTCAGAAAACAATACGACTGTTGATGATTTGGCTAAGGCCAACAACATCAATGACAAGAATCTTATCATTGCTGGACAACAACTAACTGTGGCTGCACCAGCTGCCAAGTCTGTTTCAGCTGATGGGGCAACATACACGGTTCAAGCAGGGGATAGTTTATCAAAGATTGCTGAACAGACAGGTGTTAATATCGCAACTTTAGCATCATTAAATAATTTAGCAAGTAACAATGTGGTGGTTGTTGGTCAACAATTGTCATTAAAGGCTGCACCGGTGGCAACAGCACCTACTGTAACAGCTAGTGAACAAGCACAACAGGCTGCACCAGCAGCACCTAAGTTATCGTATATTGCGGCAGCTGATACTAACAAAGATGGCTTTATGTCATTAGAAGAATACAATACATATAAGGCGAATGGTGGCGACACTACTGTGACTGCGTCAACACCAGCAGCACAGCCCGCACAAGCTTCAGTACCTGAAAATGTGCAATATATTGCGGCAGCTGATACCAACAAAGATGGTTTCATGAGCGCAGCAGAATATGCAGCCTATGAAGCAAACGGTGGTTCAGCAGCACAACAACAAGCACCAGCAGCACCAAGCACGGCGACAGCTCAAGTGACCCAAGTCGCAACAACACAAACAGTTGCAACAACGCAGCAGGCAGCGCCAGCTGCATCATCTGATGTTGAAACATTAGTTAACGCAATGAATGCCCGACGTGCAGCATTAGGCTTAGCTCCTGTTCGTTTGGATGCTGGATTATCAGCGCGTGCCCAAGGTCGTGCCCAAGACGCGGCAGCCAATGGTGGTATTCCTACAAACCATTTCTCAACAAATGGTGAAGTGGTTGCTGATGGCTTCTCTACAGGATCTGTTATTGATGCTTGGTATAATGAAACAAATATGATGACGCCAAATGGCCAGCCAGGACATCGTATGTGGGTAGCTAACTCACGTGCTTCTGCTGTTGGCTTTGGTATTGTTGGCGGTGTGATTGTCGGCGAATCTGATGCCGGACAATTCTAATTATTGATAAAGATCTATGACAAGTAATTGGCTAGATGTTGCATTAACGCAGTTGGGGAAGACGTATCCTTCCTCAGGTGCGTTTGTTGCGTTTGTCATGAATGAGTCGAGTATTCGTGCTGATGGTCAGACTGGTGAATGGTCCACAGCATTACTTGATTTAGTTTATGATGTTTATGAATTAAATTCGGTTGAGAATACTCGGCCTGGTGATTTATTGTTTTGGGGTATTCCAGAGCAACCTTATAGTGTCGCGATTTATGTTGGCGGTGGTCATTTTGTGTCGGTAGATGAAAATAGTAAGCGAGTTAAAATGCAGACATTGAATCAAAATTGGTATCCGTCATTTACAGGAACAGTTCTTTGATGACATGAATTTGTTGGTGTTTTGACACTGTTTTGTCACAAAGATAACCAAAAAGACTTTTTAGTTACCTGATTGTGTTTTTGATAACGAAGTGCAAAAAAGATAAAACATCCATGTTATGCTAGTTTGGTACACTTATAAATGTCGAGAAGACCTCAAACAACATTAAGCATTGCTTAACTGAATGAACTTTAAGGAGTTATCCCTGTTATGAAATCATCTACTATTATTAAATCTGCTGTCGCCGCCGGTGCGTTTGCCGCAGCTGGCGTTGCAACTGCATCTGCTAACTCAGTTACTGTTAAGTCTGGTGACACACTTAATCAAATTGCCCGTGCCAATGGCACAACAGTTGATGCTTTGGTTAAAGCCAATGGCATTAACAACCCCAATTTGATTTTTGTTGGTCAACAACTTCAAACAGAAGGTACAGCTTCTGCTGCGCAAGCTAAACCAGCGCAAGCACCTGCTACAGCAACTAACGGTGCTTATACTGTTAAAGCTGGTGATACATTGTATCGTATCGCGGCTGCAAATGGTACTTCTGTGGCAACACTTGTAGCAGCTAACAATATTCAAAATCTTAACTTTATCAGTGTTGGTCAAGTGTTGAACTTGTCTGGTGATGCAGCACCAGTAGCAGCAGCACCTGCTGCTAAGCAAGTGGCTGCACAACCGGCCGTTACACCTGCACAACCCGCAACACCTGCTGCTAAGCAAGTGACACAACCTGAAGTAGCGCCAGCAACTGTTGCGCCAACTCAGACGGTAGCACCTGCACAACAAACAACTACTGTTACAACACAAGCAGCAGAAACAACTACTACGGCAACGACACAAGTAACACCCGTAGCTCAAACAACTACGCCTGCAGTGCAGCTAGCACAAACTGCAACACCAGCAACACCAAATTCTGCTATCCAAACATTATTGAACACTTTGAATGCAAAGCGTTCAGCATTGGGATTGGGTCCAGTTAGCTTAGATGCTGGTTTGTCAGCTCGTGCAGCGGCTCGTGCAGCTAATGCAGTTGCAAATGGCGGTTTACCAGTAAATCATTTCCGTACGAATGGTGAAGTAGTCGCTATTGGTTGGGGCTATGGAGATGTTGTTAATGCTTGGTACAATGAAACAAACATGGTAACAAATGGCACACCTGGTCACCGCATGTGGGTTGCCAATCCTAGAGCAACTTCAGTTGGTTTTGGTATTGTTGGTGATACAATTGTTGCTGAATCAGACGCCGGTCAATATTAATTATAAAATTTCATTAAAACGTCCGCAGGGCGTTTTTTTATTTTATATAATAGATGTTAGAGGATAATTTTTTATGCCGTATCGTTTTGTTGAATTACTACCAAAAGAATTTGAAAAATTTGAGCAACAGCATGCTTTGGGTACTTATACACAATCAATTGCACAGTATCATGTTTTATCGGCACGTGGGCGGCACCCTTATTTAATTGGTGTTAAACATTATGAGCGGGTGGTTGCTGCCGCACTCGTTTTAACCGAAACAACTCGCTTCGGTTCTGTTTTTTTATTTGATCGCGGGCCATTAATTGATTTTAATGATCGGGCACTTTGTCATTTCTTTGTGACTAAATCGCGACAATTTGCTAAGCAACGAGGCGCACTATACATAGAATGGACACCTAATGTCACTTATTTAGTCACAAACAACAAAGGCGATATGCAACAAAGTGTTAATGACTCATTCATGACAACTATGAGTGGTCTTGGTTTTCAGCATGAGCCCTTTACTTTTGGCATGTCAACGACTGGGTCGCCAAGTTGGGAATATGTTAAAGATATAAGTGATTTATCCGATGAAAAGTCCATTTTGAAGTCCTATAGTAAAAATGTACAATATTATTTAAAAAAGAATAAACAATTTGGCATTCAATTACGTGAATTATCACGGACTGATTTGCCGAGTTTTAAAGCGTTGACTGAAAGTACAGCAGAGCGATTACACTATCATGATAAAGATTTAGCTTTTTATGAATCGATTTATGATATTTACGGTGATGATGCTATTTTTGTATTTGCTGAATTGAATTTTGAGACTTATATTGCTTCTGAGAGAGACAAAGTCTCTGCATTAGAACAGAAATTAGTTAAAATTAATGAAAAAATAAGCAAATATCCGAACCAAGACAAATTCAAACGACAGTATCATGAATTTGAAGATCAAAAACAGCACCACAGCCAACGCATACAAAAGGCAACGAAGCAATTCTCTGATGCTGGGCAAGCAACGGTTGTCGTTGCTGGTGCGCTGTTTATCAAACAGCCACAGGAGATGACATATTTGTATTCTGGTACATATGAGGCCTACAAAGATTATTATGGTCCTTATCAGATTCAAGATATGATGATTCGCCGCGCGGTTGCACTTGGTATTCCAAGGTATAACTTCTATGGTATTTCTGGCCGTTTTGATGGCTCAGATGGTGTGTTAGGCTTTAAAACAGCTTTTGAAGGCCATGCGAGACAGTTAGTCGGACGTTTTATTTTACCAGTTAGACCCTTGAAGTATAAAGCTTATCGTGCTTTAAAGAAGATAACGGGGCGTGCATAAGCACTAATTGCTTTTATCATTAGCACCCAGTGGCCGACAATATTTCGTTTAATGGTATAATAATTGTTATCGAGCGAGGATAACCATGGATAACCAAAATTTGAGTCGTACAGAACGACGTGAACAACAAGTAGAACAAAATCATCATGGTGGTGATGGCAGGCCACCTAAAAAGCCAAGGCGTCGTCGCAGGATTTGGCGCTGGCTGTTGGCGCTGGTTTTGTTGTTAGCTGTTATAGGCGGAGTAGTTTTTGCGACCGTTCTTAATAATGTGCATCAATCAATTAATAAAATGCAACGCAGTGCCGACATCACTAAAGCCAGGCAAGTGTCTCAAGTTATTAAAGATGGCAAGCCATTTTCTATGCTCGTTTTAGGAACGGATACTGGGGCCTTGAAACGTGATCGCACTGGTCTCACAGATTCAATGATGCTGATTACTGTCAACCCAAAAACAAAAACCACAACAATGATGTCCATTCCACGTGATATCATGATGTCGATTTCTGGTGCTGAAAATACATTCCCCCAGAAGTTGAATGCAGCTTTTCCCATTGCTGGCGTAGGAGCTTCAATGTTGACATTGCAAAACTATTTAAATGTGCCAATTGATTTTTATGTTTTGGTAAACATGGGTGGTTTGGAAAAACTAATTGATCAAGTTGGTGGTGTAAAAGTGGCCTCACCCTTGACGTTTACCTACACACCAGAAGCAGATACAACCCCGGCAACTTATAAGTTTTTTAAAGACCAAGAAAAGTTTGAATATGCTAAAGATGGCAAAAACTTCAAAACTTATACAACGATGAATGGTGACGCCGCTCTGTCATTTTCTCGTATGCGCTATGATGACCCACAAGGTGATTATGGTCGACAACTCAGACAGCGTTTAGTCTTAAAAGCGTTATTGAAAAAGTCAGCAAGTATATCGACATTAATGAATGCTAAATTTATGGCATCAATCTCAACGAATGTTGAAACAGATATGACCTATTCTGATATTATGAACCTCGCTAAAAAATATATGCCCGCAACTAAGAATCAAGTATCTGATCACATGCAAGGCGTTGGAGATATGTATGGCGGGGTGAGTTATCAAATGGTACCGGAATCAGAAAAGCAGCGCGTTACCAATAAGCTCAGGCAATCGTTAGATTTGTCAGCTAAAAAGACTGGTACGCAATTTGGCAGTAATGTACCACAAGCCTCGCTAGGAGTTGCTGAAAATAATTTAAGTGTGATTAATGAAATATTAGATCCACAATGAAAATAATGTAAAAAGTCGACTGAAAGCAGTCGACTTTTTACATTATCTAGATATAATCCTGACGTAATAGCTATACTTCCGGTTTAAAATGAAAGTATAGAAAAGGAAATGGAGTAAAAAGATGCAATTAGCAGGGGATAATAGCGTTCGACCATCATATTTAAACTCAGGTAATGGTTTAAATCACAGTAGTTTTCGAACCACAAGTGGGGAGAAAAAAGTTGTTTTAACTTTACTTGGACTAGGCATATTGTCATTATTGATAGCCACCTTTTTCGATAAGAATGTGACACAAGCAGTCATGAATCAAAATTCTATTTTTGGTAATATTTTTCAGAATTACGCCGACCAAGGTGCACAAGTTGTGACATTTGTCTGTGCTGAAGTGATTGCTTGGTACATTTGGCGTCGAGTTGCCGATGACGTGATTCGTTTTATTATGACAGGTGGGATGTTAATATTTGCTTTCAATCAGGCGCTGTCATTGCTACAAGATGCTTTAAGTTATACCTTTTCAATGCTGAATAATATCGCTAAAGGTGTGCCTATGGGGATTGCTAACAACACAGCGGCTGTTAAAAATTATCCTGAAGCTTTGCGTTGGTCGTTAGCGTTGGTTATCACGATTTTGCTCTCAGCGCTATTTGCTCGGTGGTTAAGTCAAAAAACGGATGAAGATATGGCGTACTTAATTGTTGTTGCAATTGTTGGTATTGCAACAGTATTTATTGCCCAGACAATGATTGGTGAAATGAAAACAATTTGGGGACGTTTTCGACCATATGAAATGACAACAGTTTCGGGACAAGCATTTAGTGAATTTACGCCTTGGTACCATATTAATGGTATTAATGGTCATAATTCATTTCCTTCAGGACACACCATGTCAGGCTGGTTATTCTTATACTTAGCATTGTTTGTACCACGTCAAAATGTTTCTCTTCAAAAAAAGATGACAATTTTTGGCCTCGCAATGGGTATCTTGACTGCCATGAGTCGTGTACGCATTGGTGCACATTGGTTGGGCGATGTAACGGTTTCGGCAATTTTGGTTGGATTATTAGTTTTTGCAGCTAGTCGATTAATCGGTGCACACTTTGTCGAATCTCAGTCCTAATAGCCGTGCATTAATGCTTTACTGAGAAAAAGCGATGCAGCAGGGAAATGAACCTTGGTATTAATAAATTAAAATAATAACATTTCGATGTTCTTGTGGTGCTGGGGTCAGATTGACGTTAGTATCTTGAGGCATTGAAAAAAACTGGCAGACATCTGACTGCCAGTTTTTTATATATTATTATTTATCCAGGAGTAAAACTCATACTGTTATAAGCACTTTTTTGTTATACTTAAAGATAATACTAGAATTTAGGATGTCTACATGAGCTACTTAGCAATTGTCGATCTTGGGAGTAACTCGGCGCGCATGGTCGTCGAGCGGCTAAACAATGATGGCACTTATACCGAAATAATCCGTGAAAAAGAAGATACACGCATTGCTCAAAATATGGGGCCAGAGCGCGTGCTAAAAGAGGTGCCAATCGCACGCACCATTGCTGCACTGAAATACTTTCAAAGCCAGTACAGTGACTTTGAGCCAACTGTACGTGCGATTACCACAGCTGCAGTTCGTGTTGCCAGGAATCAGACACAATTTTTGACGCGTGTTAAAAATGAAACCGGTATCGATTTTGAAGTGTTAACAGGTGATGAAGAAGCGTATTATGATTATTTAGGTGTTATCACAACGTTAGCGATTGATAATGGTATTATTCTTGACACAGGAGGGGCATCGGTTGAGTTAATTGCCGTAATTGATGGTCAGAACCAATCAGCAATCAGCTTACCTTTTGGCGCCGTGACATTGTCCGAAACGTTCAATTTGGCAAACGAGGTCAGTCAACGTGATATTGCTGCTGCGTGCAAAGATATTTTGTCGCAATATGAAGTCTTGCCTTGGCTGAATGCACATCGGGGTCTGCCAGTCATACTATTGGGGGGTGCCAATCGTTCTCTGGCCCGTATGGGCCGAACAATCCTTGGGAAAGATATTATTAATCAAATTCACGGCTTCGAAATGTCTGTTGAAATGGTTGAACATATTTTTCAAAATCTGAGGTATATGTCAAGACAAGAACGTGAGCATATTGCAGGATTAGAAATATCACGTGCCGATATTATTATTAGCGGTTTGTTGCCTTTACTTAATCTTATGCAGTTGATAGATGCACCAAGAGTAATATTTTCAGAGAGCGGTGTACGTGAAGGGTTAATCGCGGAGATGATGAAAAATAATGACTAAAAAATATTATGAATTGACGCCAGATGAACGTTTGGCGTCTTTACATTTAGACCAAAGGGCAACTACATTGTGGCATGACAATCAAAGTGAGACTAATGCACAACTCATTGAAAATTATGTGAGTGATATGCGCATACCAATAGGAATATTGAAAGACATTGTCGTTGATGATAAACATTATGCAGTGCCTATGGCTACGGAAGAACCTAGTGTTATTGCCGCAGCAAATCATGGTGCTAAATTGCTGAATAATCTTGGTGGCTTACATGTAAAGTCTCCTCGGCAAACGGCAATGATTGGGCAACTATTGTTCTATCAGACTGCAGATGATGCTATAGCGCAGTTTGTGAGTGCCAATCAGCAGGCCTTTTTTGAATGTGCCAAGCATGCTAAGCCAAGTATTTATCGCAGAAACGGTGGGTTACTTTCTGTTAACGCTAGACGTGTATCGCCAACACAAGTTAGTGTCGACTTTTTAATTGATACAAAAGATGCAATGGGGGCTAATATTGTTAACACGATATTAGAGGCAGAACGTGCTGTATTTTCATCGTTTCAAGCCAACTTTTTGGGCGCTATTTTATCAAATTATGCAACTGAACAAGTTGTGACAGTCAGTGCTGAAGTTACTGTACAACAAATTGGTGGGCAGCATATCGCTGAAAAAATTGTTGCCTTAAATGATTTTGCAAAACATGATATTTATCGTGCGACAACTGAAAATAAAGGTATTTTTAATGGGATCAGCGCTGTCGCTTTAGCAACTGGTAATGACTGGCGAGCAGTTGAGGCTGCAGGACATGCCTATGCTAGCAGGACGGGGTGTTATCAAGCGTTAACAACATGGCATATTGTTGACAATTTATTACTCGGCGAAATATCCATGCCCATCACTGTTGGTACAGTTGGTGGAACGATTACGGCATTACCTCAAGCAAAACAAGCGTTAGAAGTGATGGCTATTCAAACGGCTAATCAATTGCGTGGCATTATGCTCGCTGTTGGCTTGGCGCAAAATCTAGCTGCTTTAAAAGCCATAGTAGACGGTGGTATTCAGCGCGGCCATATGCGCATGCAATACCGCGCTTTGGCGCTACAGGTCGGCGCAACTGTCGAAGAACTTCCTAATCTTGTATTCAAACTAAGCCAAGAACAGCAAGTTGATGCCAGAGTAGCACAAGAATTATTAACGGAGATGAGAAAATGAATCCACAAATAAAATCACTTTTAGAAGCGGTGAATAATATTTATCCGGGAACTGTACTAACACGTGTTGCTGGCAATCAGACAGGGGAGCTGCATATTGACCGCGTTTCACAAGAAGTATTCGAAGATCGACTACTAATTGAATTGGCCGAAGCAACCGAGTCTGATTTCTTGATAGGTAACGAATTACTCAAGATGTTATTAACTTTGAATGGTATTATACCACAAATATTTTTTGCACTAACATTTAAAGATGATACGTTAGATGAACAAATGATTCAAATTGCCACGCGCATGCATCGTACTGTCATGCATGCAATAACATACCGTGAGTTAGAAGCAAAGGGTATTTTGACGCCGAAAACTGTTGATGCTTACTTGGCAGGTGTCAAAGCTGAACTAACACCAGAAAATGGTGAGGTGGATGATGAAAGCTTATGGCGTTTATTGACATTAGCAGATGCTTTAGTATTCGCAAGTGTCAGTGGAGCTGATTTTAAGAGCTTATCAGGCTTGTACCCATTGGCCTATACTGCGGCTGAAAAGCTAGTTACCCCAATTTTATCAGCGGATTTAAAACAGCCACGTCATGTGCGTCGACAGATGGTTGCTATGTTTGCTGGCGTTGATGATATTATGAGTCAATGGGGACGACCAACAATCAATGCAAAAGAGTATGTGACATTGACGAGTGTTTTGTCAGAGCGGCAGCTTAACTTGCCAGTTAGCCAAGTATTTACTATTTATCATTCTGAAATGATAGATTATCAAACGCACCAAACAGCTTATGTCGGACTTAGTAAAGTGGATAAGCAAAATAGTTTTGTTATTTCTAAGCCAGATAATCAAGAATCGTCTGAATTCTTTAAATCACTTTATCGTATGCGTGTCAGCGATTTATTTAAGAAATTAGCGTTACCTTATATTTTCAGGGGGGAATAATGCAAGAAGATAAGATGTTAACAGCAGATATCCAACAGCAATTTGATCAAGCTAAACACATTCTTTTCATGACCGGTGCTGGTATTTCGACGGCATCAGGTATTCCGGATTATCGTTCAAAAAATGGTATTTATCAAGGGGTGAGATTGCGCCCAGAATATTTATTGTCAGCAACAGCTTTCCAAAATGAACCATTAAAGCAATATCAATTTATGATTGATAATATGTATTTTCCAGCGGCTGAGCCTAATGTGATTCATGAAAAAATGGCTGAATTAACGCGACAAAATCGTGCTAAAATTATTACTCAAAATGTCGATGATTTGCATGTTAAAGCCAAATCACAAGCAGCCAATTTGATTCGCTTTCATGGCTCACTATACGATATTTATGCACCAAAAGATGGTCAAAAAGCAAATTTGTCAGCGTATATGAAAAGTCCTAAGCGTGCAGATGGGGCAATGCTAAGACCCAGAATTACATTTTATGAAGAAATGCCTTTTGAAGTGGAAAAGTCTGCTGCGTGGGTCCAAGCAGCGGACTTGATTGTCATTGTTGGCACCAGTTTTCAAGTCTACCCATTTGCAGGGTTGCTTAATTATGCTAAGCCCGACGTACCAGTCATTGCAATCAATCTTGAACATATTCAGACAACATTCCCAGTGACGCAAATATTAGGGGATGCAACAACTTTTTTTGAAGCGCTTAAAGTATGAAGTTATGCTTTTTGTTATTTATTGTATGAATTTATTTTCATGTGTGCTATAGTGGTTCATGGAGGTATAGTGATGGAACAAGTGAAAATGAGACAAACGCCTTACGTGATTGGCATCACATTGAATTTAATTTTCGTGCTGACGGAGTTAGTGTTTGCTAAATTAGCCCATTCAACCGCACTGTTTGCTGATGCATTTCATAATTTAAGTGATGTCTTAGCTTTAGTCATTGCTTGGCTTGCAGTTGTTGCTTTTGGTTTAAAGGCTACGCGAAAACATACATATGGGTGGCATAATGTCTCGATTTTAGCCAGTGTATTTAATTCAATTTTATTGTTGTTTGCAGTTGTCACGATTTTTTATGAAGGTATTCGCGATTTAATTGTTGTGCCAACAATACATACCAACGGTATCATGATTACGATTGTTGCTGCCGTGGGTATTGGGATTAATTTTTTTACGGCAATGTTGTTTAGAGCCAGTGGCGCACCAGATGAACATGGACACCACCATGGCCAGGATTTGAATGCTAAGACTGCTTATATACATTTGTTATCTGATGCAGGCGTTTCAGTTGGTGTTATTCTGGCTGGTATTTTAATTCAGTTGACAGGCATTCATATGATTGATGCGATTGTATCGATGATTATAGGTGTAATTATATTAGTCACTTCGTGGCCTGTGATGACATCAACATTTACTATGGCTATTAATGGGGTACCAAAAACGATTAATGAAACAGCCATCTTAAGTTATCTTAAACAGTATCCTGGTGTTGAAAAGTTACACGACTTACATATTTGGCCATTGTCAACAACAGAGACGGCTTTAACCGTTCATCTTTCTGTTTCTCCAGATGTTGATACGCAGGTTTTGTTAGAAGATATGTCACAGACATTACGTCAAAAGTATGAAATTCACCATGTCACCATTCAAATAGAGCGTCACGCAATGAATCAGCCATGTAATTTGATTTAAAATGTTACGTAATTGTAACTTTCTCATGAAAAGGCTTACAAAGCTATATAATAATAAGGTGCTTTTATCATTATAGTCAGAAAATGTAATAAATAATGGCAAGAAAACATTATTTATGATTTTTTTAGTTGACGAATTTTTAAAAACGTGTATCATTTATTATGTATTAGGGCATTAATAGCCGAGTTAGATACCTTTCATAAGCTTTCAACACTGTTGAATGAAATCCTTTATGAAAATTATTTAGCACTGTTAATACGTGTTTAGCTCACCGTTAAGTAGCTTAAAAAGTGAATACTAAATGCGTATTTTGGTCAAAATTCGTATATTTTTTGTCCTGAGGAGAAATCTTAAGGAGAGTTAGAATGCAAGATTCTAAAAGCGTTAAGCCAAAGCATCATTTTGTGGAGAAGGCAGATGATCAACTGAGCTTGAGTGACGTAAACAGCTCAATTGAAGCGCCCAAAGATGGGTCTTTTTGGCGTAAATTATTAGCCTACTCTGGGCCTGGTGCGTTAGTAGCTGTCGGCTATATGGATCCAGGTAACTGGGTGACATCTGTAGCCGGTGGTGCACAGTATAAGTACACACTATTATCTATAGTGTTAGTATCAAGTTTGATGGCCATGCTATTACAGTACATGGCTGGAAAATTAGGTATTGTCAAGCAAGAAGATTTGGCGCAGGCTACTCGTGATCGCACGAATAAAGCTGGTGGTATTATCTTGTGGATAATGACTGAATTAGCTTTGATTTGCACGGATATCGCCGAAGTTATTGGTGGTGCGATTGCCTTACACTTGTTGTTTGGTTGGTCAATGATTGCCTCAGTCCTTACGACAGCGTTTGACGTTGTGCTGTTGTTGTTGCTTATGAAGTTTGGGTTCCGCAAAATCGAAGCAATTGTTATGACATTGATTATAACAATTTTGGCTATTTTTGCTTATTTAGTTGTACTTTCGAGACCTGAATTGTCTGCGATGTTTGGTGGTTATTTGCCACAGTTACAGACTCTGAGCTCAAAACCAGCCGTTGGGGCAAGTTCTTCACAACTAACATTAACTCTGGGTATCATTGGTGCAACTGTTATGCCACATAACTTATATTTGCATTCATCAATTTCACAGACACGTAAGGTTGATCGTACAGATAAATCAGCCATTAAAGAAGCTGTTCGCTTTATGACATGGGATTCTAACATACAACTTTCATTAGCTTTTGTTATCAATTCGTTATTGTTAATCTTAGGTGCCTCACTATTCTTTGGACATGCTGATTCTGTTGGTGCGTTTGGTGACATGTACCGTGCCTTAGGAAATAGTGACATTGCTGGTGCCATTGCCTCTCCTGTGCTTTCAACATTGTTTGCCGTGGCTTTGCTTGCGTCAGGCCAAAATTCAACAATTACGGGAACATTGACTGGTGAAATTGTGATGGAAGGTTTCCTTCACCTACGCATTCCAATGTGGTTACGTCGTGTCATTACACGAGGTATAGCATTGGCTCCCGTAGTTGTCATTACTCTAATGTACGGTGGCGCAGAAGGCCGTTTAGATAAATTGATGGTTGATTCACAAGTATTTTTAGCTATAGCGTTACCATTCACTATGGCGCCATTAGTCTACTTCACATCTTCTAAAAAGATAATGGGCGATTTTGCTAATCCTAAGTGGGTCGCAATTCTAGGTTGGATTTCATTTGCTATTTTAACAGCTTTGAATATTCTAAGTATTTACCAGCAAGTCACTGGTGGCTAATATAATTATTTAAGGAGAGATAACATGAGTAATTTAAACTTAAACATCGAACCGATTCAATTTAAACGCGTGTTAGTTGGTGTTGATGAATCTGAGCAAGGTTATGTTGCTTTGGCTAACGCCATTCATCAAGCTAGTGAAGATGAAGCGCAACTAATCATTGCATCCGTTTTGGAGATGGGGGATTTGTCAACCATTGATGCCCTTCATCTGGATGTCATTAAAGAACGTCGCGCTCAAATCGAGGCGAACCTTGCACGTTATAAGGCCTATGCTGAATCACAAGGGGCTGAAAACGTTATAACGGTCTTTGCTGATGGTGCCAAGGCTGGTGAAGTTTTGTTGCAAGATGTTGCGCCAAAAGTACAAGCAGATTTAATTATTGTGGGGGCGCACTCACGTGAGGGCTTTTGGGAATCATTGGGTTCACAAGCCGCATACATTGCCCGTCATGCAAAAATTTCATCAATGGTTGCTCGTAAGTAATCAAAAAGACACTGCCATAATAGACAGTGTCTTTTTTTCAAATTAGCTTTTGTATAACACGAAACCCCGATAAGCTAACGCGCTTATCGGGGCTATTTTTTGGGAGAGATTTTAGAGAAGAGAATATTGGGAGATTATAGGAGAGAAAAGTTGCCCGTATGGGGTTTCGTGTGTTGATGCCGTGGAGAACATCAACGATAATCTAGCATATACAATTCCTACCTTTCTAAAACGCGTCGTTGTTTGAGATGACTTGTTTTGTTGTTGTATATAATATAACTTGACCAGATTAAATCAGTATAAAAATTTTAAAAAAACTGAAATAAATTTTTTGTGGTATAATATATGAAAAGTATTTCATGTAAAAATAGTTCATATAAAGAGGTCAACATGGTTCAAACACTTTTAACGGCACTTACATCTTATATTGGCACAACATCTGATTATTTTGTTGTTTTACTACTGGTCTTCGGACAATATCGGGGACCAAAGCAGACACGGTCAATTATCTTCGGTGCCTATTTAGGAAATGCACTCTTGGTTTTGATAGCGTTACTCGTTGCGGTATTGCTTAAAAACATTCCAGAATCTTGGCTGCTTGGTTTTCTGGGAATTGTGCCGATTGTAATTGGTATTCGCAAATATTTTTCAAATGACGATGAAACAGAAGAAGTTAAAGATAAGTTAGCGCAGGATAATAATAGAAACTTGATTAGTAACATGGTTATCATTACGATTGGTGCCTGTGGTGCTGATAATTTGGCCTTGTATATGCCTTATTTTGCTACTGCGAATCTTGTCTACTTACCCGCAATTTTACTGATTTTTATTGCGGTGCTAACAATTGTTATCTTTTTGGCTAAAAAGCTAACCGACTTTAAGCCAGTTCATACGTTCTTCGAACGTTTTGGTGACAAAATTCAAGTGATTATTTATATTGTTCTTGGCTTATACGTTATGTTTGATGCAGGAACGATTCAATATCTTATAAGCCTGTTATAATAAAAGTATGAAGACAAAAGCAATTAGTGAACTTGAAAAAATATTTAAAATATTAGGGAATAAACAACGATTAACGATTCTAGAGTTATTGCGATCACGCTCATATTCGGTCTCTGAAATTGTTGATATTTTGAATATGGAGCAATCGGCTGTTTCTCATCAACTACGCGTACTCCGCGAAGCGCAATTAGTTCAAGCAGAGAAGCGAGGACGTGAAGTATTGTATTATCTGAGTGACTCGCATATTCTAATTCTTTTAGACAATGCTTTAAAGCACGTTGATCATGTATTTAATTTAGGAGACGAATAATTATCATTTGAATTATAGGGTTGACGTGAATGTTAAAATTTGGTATTCTAATATAGTTGTTTAATACAAACGGTATTAGATATATGCCGTTGTGGCGGAATTGGCAGACGCGCTGGACTCAAAATCCAGTGGTGGCAACACCGTGTGGGTTCGACTCCCACCGACGGCATCATTGATTTAAAAAGACATTAAGTTAACTTAATGTCTTTTTTAGTGATTTATTTTTAGCAAGCATGATTGGCTTAGTACGTCTATGCTTAATAATTAGGACTGTAATGCCATGAGCCGCTGACGTAGTGCATCATCGTAAGCAGTCAGATACAGGCCATATTTACCACGCTTGAGGAGAACGTTTAAAACATTGGCAATAAAATCTTGATATTGTGCTGGTGTAAATTGAATATCTTGCCTTTTTTTGAAAATTTCTTTATGAGAGTATTTTTCCGGAATAATAGTCATGCTATCGGTTTTAGGATTGTAACCGAAAGAAGGACCAATAATCATACCGACATAATTTAAATCGAAACCTTGTAATGTGTAAATTGTCCCGACTTGAGTAATAGATGATTCGCGCTTTGCCCAGTGGGTGCGTTGCGGATCCCATTCATCCCAAGGTAGGGAAAAGGTGTCCATCTCGACATTATGACGGCCATCGATGCGTGGGAATCCAGATGTTGCAACGACACGGCTTAAACCATACTCACTATTGCGCGCTTTGATTTTGTCATAAAGTGCACCAGCTGTAGGAAAAACTTCAAACTCAAATTGACTATCTTTTGGAAAAGGTGTGATTGGTTGCTGTGCGGTGAAACTATCCAGCCAAGCTACTTGTTTGTCACTTGTAACCATACGATACTGGAAATCCATATTGAATTCACGATATGGATGGTGACCGATTGTCTTAAATAATAGCTGCTTGGACCAATACATCTTTGATTGAAATACTTGTTTAAAATCATAAACAACTACGACAACTTTTGACAAAGCCATTAAATCAGTTAACTGATTTTTACCGCGATAATGGGCATACGGCTCTGATTTAGAATAGAGCAAGTGTGCTTCGTCAACGAAAATGACGTCATAGTGACGATGGTTTTTTTGTGCATCATTAATCAGAGCAGTTGGCCGTCTAATGTCGCGTGGATTGAGGCCGTCAAAACTTTTAGCCATATCTTGATAAGCCTTATAAAGTTCTGGGTGGTTAACGACAAGCGCACTTTTGTAGCGTCTGTCAGTCATATATTTTTTAACAAGTTGCATGAGTACGACCGATTTACCAGTACCTGCTGCGCCTTGAATGATGGCAACTGCATGTTCTTTTTTAGACATGTTGTGATTGATATAGTTATTGAGCTCTGTAATCTTTTTTGTTTGATCGTCAGAGAGCGTATCAATTAAAAACTGTTCTTTTAGAATCTTATTCATTAAAATTACCCCACTGTGATTTATTATACTATAACGTTTGACAATTACTCGCGTTAAACCTAATGACACACTAACAATATTCTCAGCGTATAATATAGTATATGGAAAAAACCAAAATAATAAATGATGATAGCGTGAACATATTAATCACCATCGATGAAAATTATATTAAACCGTTACGTGTTTTGCTTTATTCACTTAGGCAAACTAACCCAAGAGAAAATATGACAATTTGGTTGGCTCATGACCATATTGAGGCGGCGCAGTTAGAAAAATTACATCAATTTGTTGCGCAATTAGGTTTTGTTTTGCACACGATTAGAGTCGATACAAGTCTATGGGCAAGTGCGCCAACTTTCAAACAGTATCCGCCAGAAATGTACTTTCGACTATTATGCGGTCAATATCTGCCTAAAACACTACATCGTGTGATTTATCTTGATCCAGATATTTTAGTGATTAATCCAATTAGGCCATTAGCTAATATGCCATTAAAAGGCCAAATGCTGGCTGCTTCAAGTCATATGGGGCTGACAGGTATTAGCCAAACGATTAATCACTTACGACTTGGTACCCGTCAAGTATATTTCAACTCGGGCGTGATGTTAATGGATCTAGATATGATGCGACAACGAGTTGATATGAAAGCTATTTTGTCTGTTATTCAGCAATACGGCAAAGAGCTTATTTTACCGGATCAGGACATTTTAAATTATCTCTATGGTGATGAGATTTTAAGTTTACCCGAAGAAATTTGGAATTATGATACACGTGATAATATTATGCATTATGCCAAAAGCTTTGGATCAGTTGATATGCGATGGGTTATGGAAAATACAGTGATATTACACTATTGCGGTCGGCCAAAACCTTGGGAAAAGAGTAACAGTATCAATCCATTTATCATGTTATATCAACATTATGAACAATTACTAGCTATTTCTGGTTTGTAAAACGGGCAGAGAAGGGAAATAAAAAAAGCTGCTGGATAGCAGCTTTTTTTATTTAGACCAGCCATGCGATTGAAAATCGGTCAAGATACGATCGAACGCCAATATTTGCGCATCAAGGGGGAGTTGATGCGCAATGTGAAAGTCTTCCCATAGATTTTGAACACGAACAGGGACATGTTCAAGTAATTTATCATCAGTTTCTTTACGGTAAGCCTTGCGACCCCATTCTTTGATGATGTTGTATTCCAGTCCAGTCATTATACTGTCTACCTTCATGCTAATATTTGTGTTAGATATATAATATAACATATATTCGGAAATGCGCCTATATATTTAATGAACAAAAGTAATAATAGGATGTTAATGTTTACATTTTGCAATATTTCTCTCATAATGATAAAGGTTTAAACTGGATTTATCCAATAATGAATAAGACTAGCATAATTATTTATTACAATGCGTTATTAAAAATAAGTTGTAATTGTATGAATATTAATGGAAATAAGTAAAGGGTTACATAAATATAAAATGGGGTATTTTTTATAATTGCTTGTGCAATCTGAATTAGAATCATTTTAATCCACCCCATGTGGTAAAGCTAAATAAATAATGTATTGAGAGATAATCCAAATCAATCTCTGGAACTTGTGATGAATTTGTTATAATTAAAGTAAATTAATAATGGAGGAATACGTATGTTATTTGAAGCCCTGATTTCTTTGATCATTACTTTAAATAATTATCGTTCTTGACTGATGAAAAAGAAGATACCTATCATTTTTGATACAGATCCTGGCATTGATGACGCTGCTGCTCTGACTATTCTGCTGACCAACCCAGCCTTTGATGTGCGTTTAATTACTTCAGTTGCGGGCAATGTTTCAGTTGATAAAACAACATTGAATGTACTAAAGTTGACGCATTTTTTCAAAAGAGAAGATGTTGCGGTAGCGCGTGGTGCTGAAAAGCCATTGGTGCGGGAATATCACGATGCGGCCAATATTCATGGTGAAAGTGGTATGCCGGGTTACGTATTTCAAACACCAACGACTGAAGCCATGCCAATAGATGCTGTTGAAGCGATGTTCAATGCCTTAGTGACTAGTCCAGAAAAAGTGACACTTGTTGCAGTCGGCGCGTTTACTAATTTAGCTAAATTGCTGACAATTCACCCCGAAGCGATGACCAACATTGCGCGTGTTATTGTCATGGGTGGTAGTTTATCTGGTGGTAATATGACTTCGGCAGCTGAGTTTAATGTCTTCACTGATCCCGATGCGGCCAAAATTGTGTTTGAAAGCGGCTTAGATATCACTATGATTGGCTTGGATGTCACGCTAAAAGCACTATTAAAATCAGAAACAATGACAACATTATCCAATATGAATCACACAGGACAAATGTTGATGCAACTCTTTTCTTACTATGGCGATGGCTCCATGCAAGCAGGCAAGCCAATGCATGATGTTAATACTTTATTTTATTTGTTAGCACCGGAAAAGTTTACTTTACAGGATTATTGGGTTGACGTTGTCACAGACGGACCAGCTATTGGGGCAACAGTAGCTGATATTCATGCGAGAACACATCAGACAACCAATATTCACGTCGCAATGGCAGTTGATGTGGCAGCTTTTAATGCCTGGTATTTATTGGAAATTAATAAAATAAACGACGGGATGGTTAATGCTGGAAAGCTTGAAAATTAAGGCTTTTTCAGGTATTCTAAAAGTAGTTGTAATTAGCGCTTTTTGTGCTGTACAAACTTGAAATGGAGCAAATAATTGACAGTCGAAGCGTTTATTTCAGCCTTAAATGATGCTGGTATTACATTAACAGAACAACAGATTGAACAATTTCAACGTTATTTTGAACTACTTGTTGAAGCTAACAAACAATTTAATTTGACAGCGATTACCGATGAGAAAGATGTTTACTTAAAACATTTTTATGATTCATTAACCGTTGCTATTTATGTGAAGGCGTTACAGCATCAATCAAGCACATTAATTGACGTTGGTACTGGTGCAGGTTTCCCATCTTTGCCTTTAAAAATTGCTTTTCCACAATTGAAAATCACCATGGTTGATGCTTTGCAAAAGCGTGTACGCTTTCTCCAAGATGTTGTGGATACGTTGGACTTAAAAAATGTATCAATTGTTCATGGCCGAGCAGAAGACATTGGTCAAAATGTTGCCTATCGCGAACAGTTTGATTTTGCAACGGCCAGAGCGCTCGCTCGAACTAGTGTTTTAGCTGAGTATACGTTGCCCTTTGTTAAAGTGGGCGGTGCGTTGTTAGTGATGAAAGGCGCTGCTGCAGAGCAAGAATTGGCTGACGGACAACAAGCTTTAGCAACGCTGGGGGGCACAGTATCAAGTGCCTTTGACTTTAAGCTGCCCAATGGCGACCAACGTGTCATTCAAGTAGTTGATAAGCACAAGAAAACCCCTAAAAAGTATCCGCGTCAAGCTGGGACACCCAATAAAAAGCCAATTGCTTAATGAGGCACGACTGAGATACTATTTCCATATTCAAAGAAAGGATGCCAACAGCATATGGCACATATAATTGCATTAGCCAACCAAAAAGGTGGTGTTGGTAAGACAACGACAAGTATTAATTTAGGTGCGGCATTGGCACAGGATGGACAGCGCGTTCTCTTGGTTGATATTGATGCACAAGGTAATGCGACTAGTGGGTCAGGCATTGATAAATCTGAGTTAGCACTAGATAGTTATGACGTGATAGTTGATGGCGCTGCCCTTAGAGATGTAATTGTACCAACTGATAATTATGATTTATTACCAGCCACTATCCAATTGTCTGGTGCTGAAATTGAACTTGCTACGCAAAAACAAAGAGAATACCGACTCCAGAAGGCATTAATGACTGTCAGTGATGATTATGATTTTATATTAATTGACAATCCACCAGCCTTAGGATTATTAACAGTTAATGCTTTTACTGCAGCTGACGCTATTTTAATTCCTGTGCAGACAGAGTTTTATGCTTTAGAGGGTCTAGGGCAACTACTGAATACGATTGAATTAGTCCGTAAACAGTTTAATGAGTCACTGGATATTGCTGGCATACTATTGACAATGTATGATGGCAGAACTAATTTAGCTAAACAAGTTTCAGAAGAAGTTCGCCAATATTTTGGTGATAAAGTGTATCACACAGTTGTGCCTCGTTCAGTACGTTTAAGTGAGGCGCCTTCTTATGGTCAAGCCATTATTGATTTTGATCCAAAGTCTATTGGTGCTCAGGTGTATACAGAACTTGCACAGGAGGTTTTGAAACAATATGGCAACTAAAAAAGGTGGGTTAGGTAAAGGCCTAGGTGGTTTGTTTAATGCAAATAATGTTACTGAAGAAACTCTCGAGCATACTAAACAAGCAACCAAAAAAATAACAGAATTTGAACGTGTTGAACGATTGAATTTGAACCGTATCACTGCAAATCCTTTTCAACCAAGACACCGTTTTGATGAAGGTAAATTACAAGAACTTGCTGATTCTATTCGTGAAAATGGCGTATTGACACCCATTATTGTGAGACGGTTTGGTAATGATTTTCAAATTATTGCTGGTGAACGGCGCGTGCGTGCTTCGAAATTAGCTAAGCAGGCAACAATTAGTGCCATTGTGCGTGATGTTGATGATAATACAATGGCTGCCGTTGCATTAATTGAAAATTTGCAACGTGATAATTTGGATGCTATTGAAGAAGCACAAGCGTACAGTGGGTTGATGTCACAACTTAAGTTGACACAAGCACAAGTAGCTCAAAAAGTAGGTAAGGAACGTACGACAGTAGCGAATGCGGTCCGTTTGTTGAAATTGCCTGAAGCTGTGCAAGACATGGTACAGTCTGGTTTGTTATCAATGGGTCAAGCGCGTGCGCTACTAGGCTTAAAAGTAAAAGCTAATATTGAAGAGTTAGCGCAGACTGTGGTCAGTCGTCAACTGACAGTCCGTCAAGTCGAAGTATTAGTAAAACAGATAAATGAGGGGCCTGTCGAAAAGCAACCAGCAACACCAACGTCACCATATATTCGCGCATTAGCCACACAACTTGAAGAGAAATTTGGTACGAAAGTTAAAGTCAATGCTACGGAAAAAGGTAGCGGAAAAATTGAAATTAATTATCTTTCCAATGATGATTTGAGTCGTATTTTAGCGCTGTTAAATGTTGAGGTAGACTAAATGGCTGAACCAATAACTTATGAATTACAAGATGTCGTGGAAATGAAAAAACCACACGCTTGTGGGACCAATTCGTGGCGAATCACAAGAATTGGTGCAGATATTAAATTAACTTGCACGAATTGTGGTCGCGGAATTATGATGCCACGATTTGACTTTAATAAACGTTTAAAAAAAGTTTTATCATCTCAAAAAGATAACTAATACGAAGTATTTTAAGAAAGGAGGATATATTTTGCTAAGAATAGCTAGATACTTAGCAAAATATATACCTAAACTATGGCACTTACTGCTGGAATCGTCGGTCTTCCTAACGTCGGCAAATCAACGCTCTTTAATGCAATCACTAAAGCTGGAGCTGAAATGGCAAACTATCCGTTTGCAACAATTGAACCAAATGTAGGTATGGTTGAAGTGCCTGATGATCGTCTGGCACGTATTCAAGAATTAGTGCCGGCAGACAAAATTATTCCGACAACCTTTGAATTTACTGATATTGCAGGTATCGTTAAAGGTGCTTCGCAAGGTGAGGGTCTCGGCAATAAGTTTTTAGAAAATATTCGTCAAGTTAATGCCATTATTCACGTGGTTCGTGCCTTTGACGGTGATGACATTATTCACGTCAATGGGGTAGTTAATCCATTAGATGATATTGATACAATCAATACTGAATTGATTTTAGCTGATTTAGAGACTGTTGATAAGCGCTATAGCAAGGTAGCACGCGCAGCCAAAGGTGCAGATAAAGCAGCAAAAGCCGAGTTTTCGGTTTTAGAAAAAATCAAGCCAGTGCTTGAAGCTGGTAAATCTGTACGAACAATAACATTTACAGATGATGAGCAAAAAATTGTAAAGGGACTATTTTTACTGACGACTAAGCCTGTATTATATGTTGCTAATTTGGCTGAAGATGACATGGCAGATCCTGAATCATCTAAGTATTTTAAAGCTATTCAAGATTTTGCTGCCACAGAAGGGGCAGATGCTATTGGGTTGTCGGCTAGTGCTGAAGAAGAAATTGCTCAGTTAGCTGACGAAGATAAGGCTGAATTTCTTGAAATGGCTGGTGTGACAGAGCCTGGCCTAAACAAATTAATTCGCGCAGCATACCACCTGCTTGATTTACGTACATTCTTTACCGCTGGTGGTAAAGAAACGCGTGCGTGGACATTTAAAGCAGGTATGAAAGCACCACAAACTGCTGGCGTTATTCATTCCGATTTTGAGCGTGGCTTTATTCGTGCTGAAACAATTGCTTTTGCAGATCTTGACAAACTTGGTTCGGTTAAAGCTGTTAAAGAGGCTGGTAAATTACGATCAGAAGGTAAAGAATACATCGTTAATGACGGTGATATTATTGAATTTAGATTTAACGTCTAAAATAAAACAACCTGCGGGTTGCGTACATAGTCTCGGAGGACGACCAACATGGTAGAAGAAAAGCATCAATTAACTAAGAAAAACGAAGATTTTATTTTTCGTTTCAAAAAAATTGTGGCGCAAAACAGTCATTTATCAGCAGAAAAGATAGAAGAGATTACTGATGAAGTTACCGCAGAATTGCTTGCAGCACAAGGAACAGGAACCACAGCTGTTCAACTATTTGGAACGCCTACACAGGCGGCGCAAAAATATTTAGATCCGACAGTAACTGCCAAAAAATTGCATGATTATAAATTTGCCCCCTTAGCATTAGATACGTCACTTGTTATTTTTATGCTGTTTAGTGGTGTATTTGGCTTATCACTGTTTTTCGCTAAACAGCAAGCAAATCAAGGTGCTGGCATTATTTCCCTATTGCTTATTGCTGCTTTAGGTGGGTCAATCTACACGGGAATTATTCTCAAGCTTACACCTAATCCAAAAGCACCCGAGAATGCACCATCTAATTCACGAAGATGGTTATACCTCATTGCAGCAGTTGTGGCATGGTTAATTGGCTTTTTGATACTTGGTCTATTACCACCAGTTATTAATCCAACTTTGCCGCCAGTTGCTTATATTATTTTAGCTGCGGCTGCATATGGCCTATTCCGTTGGAATCGCCAAAAAGCTGGTTTGAAGGGCGGTTTCTTTGCTATTAGCCAGTTATCACAACAAGCACGTTTGGATTCAGCCAAGACTAAAAAATAGGAGACGCTACTGATGAAGATTTTAGTTGTTGACGACGATATTGAAATAGCTGAATTGCTCGAAATTTATCTTAAAAATGAAGGCTATGAGCCAGTCATGGCTGCAGATGGTAAAGAAGCCATTTCAAAACTGAATACCAATCCAGATATTGGACTGATGATTTTAGATGTTATGATGCCCAATATGAATGGGCTAGAGGTGGTTAAGATTGTCCGCAAAGACAGTCGTGTGCCAATTTTGATGTTGTCAGCTAAGTCGGGCGATATGGACAAAATTCAGGGACTGATTACAGGTGCGGATGATTATGTGACAAAACCTTTTAATCCATTAGAAGTCATGGCCCGTGTTCGGTCGTTATTACGACGGGCAGACAATGCCGTACAAGATAAAACGCCTGATGTTTTAGATATTGGTTCGTTAGTGATTAACAAAGACAGTCATGAAGTGAAAACGGCCAATGGCGACATTGTCAATTTGACGGCCTTAGAATTCGGTATTCTTTACTTATTAGCCTCTCATCCAAATCGTGTGTTTTCAGCCGATGATATTTTTGAACGTGTTTGGCAACAAGAATCGGTTGTCTCAGCTAAAACAGTTATGGTACATGTATCACATCTACGTGATAAGATTGAAGAAGCCACGAATGGTGACCAAGTCATTCAAACCGTTTGGGGTGTCGGCTATAAGATTGAAGTAAATTAATGAACAAACTATCGTTATTTTTTAAGCACAATCGCACCAAAATATATTATGCGGTAGGAACAGTATTGTTACTACTGCTTTTTAGTTGGTTCGTATTGTCTGCCACAGTATTACTAGGGCAAGCGGCTCACATAGCTTTACGATGGCGTTTCTGGTTAAGTATGTTAATTTTGATACTAGGTGACTTAGTGATTGTGTTTTGGCAATACGTTCGTTGGCGCCAAGCAGAAAGTTTAATGCACTTAATCCGTGATTTACACCAAATTGCCAAAGAAAATTCAGATATGACAATTGATTGGCATGTACACTA
>k87-278696_pt1 | contig 27122 bp, 22 predicted proteins | sample MGYA00084031_6733416 | MGnify analysis MGYA00084031
CAAAGCGCACGCCGCCCTGCGAAGGAGCGAACGACTTGACGCCTTTTCCCTTTGCCAAGAGGATGGACGGGCTTACCGGAAACGCCATCCGCGAAATCCTCAAGCTGACCCAATCGCCGGACGTCATCTCCTTCGCCGGCGGCCTCCCTTCTGCGGACTCCTTTCCCGCCGATGCGATTCGCCGCATCTCCGCCGACCTGATGGCGAAAGATCTCGCGGGGCTCCTCCAGTACAGCACGACGGAAGGTTATCCGCCGCTGCGCGCCTTCATCGCCGAATGGGTGAAGGAGCGGGGCATTGAGGCTTCCCCGGACGAGGTGCTCCTGCTCACCGGCTCCCAGCAGGGGATCGACTTGGCCTGCCGGGCGTTCCTCGACCCGGGCGATACCGTGCTGGTCGAGCGGCCCACCTACCTGGCCGCCCTGCAGCTTTTCCGGCTGTATCAAGCCCGCGTCGAGGCCGTCCCCACCGACGCTGCGGGGATGGATATCGAGGCTTTGGAGCGCGCGATCGTCCAGCACCGGCCGAAGCTGATCTATCTGGTCCCCACGTTCCGCAACCCGTCGGGAGAGACTTGGAGCGCGCCGCGGCGGCAAGCGGCGGCGGCTCTGGCGCGCCGCTACGGCGTCATCATCGTTGAGGACGATCCCTACAGCAGCCTGCGCTACGAGGGCAGCCCCGTGCCCGCCGTGGCTGCGTACGCCGAGGGCGGGCACGTCATTTACCTGGGAAGCTTCTCTAAGATCGTCGCACCGGGACTCCGGGTCGGGTACGCCGTTGCACACCCGGAGATCTTGCGGCGTCTGGTGATCGGCAAACAGGCGGCCGACGTTCACACCAGCAATTACTCCCAGGCGGTCGTGGCCCGCTTTTGCACGTCCGGAGCCTTGTCGGGGCACATCGAAAAGGTGTGCGCCCTGTACCGGACGCGGCGCGACTGCATGCTGGAGGCTATGGCCCGGCACTTTCCGGCGGGCGCCCGCTGGACGCGTCCTGAAGGGGGACTCTTTGTCTGGGTGACCCTTCCCGAGGGGATCTCGACCGCCCAGAAGCTTCCCGAAGCCATCGAAGAGCGGGTCGCCTTTATCCCCGGAGACCCCTTCTTTCACGACGGGACGGGTCAAAACACCATGCGCCTCAATTTCTCCAACGCAAGCCTCGAGCAGATCGAGTCAGGCATCGAGCGGTTGGGCCGGGTGCTGTCCCGAGCGCTGTAAGCGCGCGCTGCGCGCCCGCCCTTCCGTCGTCGACAGGCACGACGGCACCGCCGCCACCGGCCGGTGCATGAAAGGGGCTAGAGAATGGATCTGAGCGCCACGCTCACCGATCTGGCCGCCCGGCTCGAGCAAACCGAGCCCGGCTGGCGGGCCTTTGTGGGCTTCGACGGTTTTGTCGACGAGATCGTCCGCGCCGTTGACATTCGCTACGGCCCTGACTCCTACAAGCCGATCGAGACCATCGCCGCATTCGCCCAGCGCATCGCAGACGCGGCCGGCCTGAGCACCAACATCGAGCTCGTCACCGAACACGTGAAGCTGGGCGGCAACGGGCCGATCATGGCCCGAGCCTTGAGTAGCCTGGGCGCCGGCATCACCTACGTAGGCAGCGTCGGCCGCCCCGACGTGCACCCCATCTTCGCGGAGCTGCAACAGGCGGGCTCCGTCGTCGGCGTTTGCCCTCCGGGCTACACCCAAGCCCTGGAGTTCACCGACGGAAAGGTGTTGCTGGGCAAGACCACCAGCCTGGCAGAGATTACGTGGGAGCGCATCCTGGACTGCTTCCCGCTGGAGGCGATGCGCTCGGCCCTGCGCGAATCGGCGCTGATCGCAGCGCTCAACTGGACGATGATTCCCCATTTGACCCAAGTGTGGGAGGGGATGCTGCGCGACGGCATCGCCGCCCTGCCCGCCGGCGTCCGCCCCGTCGCCTTCTTCGACCTTTGCGACCCGGCCAAGCGCGAGCCGGGCGAGATTGTTAAGGCCCTCGAGACCATCGAGCGCTTCTCGGAACGCACCCATACGGTGTTGGGCCTCAACCGCAAAGAGGCGACGGAGGTGGCCAATGCCTTGGGCCTTGCGGTCGCGCCGTCCAACCGGGAGGCCCCTTTGGAGGCCATCACCGAAGCGCTCGGCCGCAAGCTCGGCATCGCCGGCGTCGTCGTCCACCCGGTCAGCGAAGCGGCCGTCTACACCCAGGGGTCGCTCGTTAAGATTCCCGGTCCCTACACCAGCCGGCCCAAGCTGACGACGGGCGCCGGTGACAACTTCAACGCGGGCTTCTGTTTCGGACTGGTGAGCGGGTTCGATCCCGCGAGCTGCCTGCTCCTGGGCAAGGGAACCTCCGGCTTTTACGTCAGGAACGGCCGCAGCCCGTCGAAGCACGAGTTGGTTCAGTTCTTGCGCACCTGGGCCGCCCACGTCGACCGGGAGTTTTGAGCCATACGATATAATAGACCCGAAAGATTCCCCGCGGAGGTGCAGCGCCGATGGCGAAGCTGACGCGCCGCGTCCAAAACAGCGGCTGCTACGACGTCACCGATCCCAACAAGCTGCCGATCGTCTCGGCCCGAGGGGAGCACGGCGGGCAGACCCCGGTGGTGACCGCCGTCTTGATCGACGGCAACCGCGCCTGGTTTGACGAGGCGGCCACCCACGGCCGCACCGCGCTCGAGCAGGGGCTTAAGTGGGTCGACTCGCCCGACAAAGTGCCCAACGGCCGCCGCATCGACATCGTGTGGCTGTACATCCGCCCTCGCCAGGGCAAATACCAGTACTACGGCGCGACGGCAAGTCACATGGTCATCGACTCCGAGGCGGGGATCGGCTACAAGTACCTCGCCGACCATGCGAACCAGCTGGAGAAAGCGATCAAAGGCGTGATCGACCTTAGCCGGCTCGACGAGCGCGCCAAGGAGGCGCTCCTTGCGTCCCTCTCCCGGTACCCGGAGGCGCTCGAGAACTCGCCGGAAGCCCTGAAAGAGGCGCTGGGCCTCACCGTCGCGTAAGGGCGCCGAGGACGTGCCCGGGCCCCCAGTCCCGCCCGTGTTGATCGACGACGCTGACGCTCACCTCGCCAGCCCCCAGGGCACGCAGCGCATCGGCCGGCCAAGCTGAACGCGGGATCGTGACCACGTCCCGGGGATGGGTGAGGGCCAACGTGACCAATGCGTCGGGAGCGGGGGCCGCCGCCTGGATCTCCACGATCACCTGCGCCTCATTCCGAGCCCGGGCGGGCGTATAGGTGACACGGCGCACGCGCACCGCGTAACCTCCCGACGGCATCACTCCGAGCGAGGCGACGACGGCAACCTCTTCGTCGAAGTCGGGCGGCTCGCCGGCCCACGCGGCTCCCCGCTCGTCGAGCTGGTTCCAGCCGTCTTGGTCGAGGACGATCCCGATCCACCGGTCGGGAGGGAGCTCGCCCCGGCGCCATTCGAAGCCTGGCTCCGCCTCCCGGGAGTAAAGCTCCATCGAAGCCGCACCTCCCACGTGCGTGCGCATGGCCGCAAAAAGAGCCAGCAAAAGAGCGAGGAGGACGAGCGCGCTCGACTGGACTCGACCCATAGGGATGCCTCCTTTGGCTTTACGAACCTTCGGCAGGCGAGCGCGTCGCCCCTGCAAAACCCACAGATTGCTGTTACTTCCCGGCGAGAGGAGTCGGAAGCCTCCCATGAGTCCCGAAGACATCCTGTGGCGCATCATCGAACGACTGGAGGAAAGCCGCACCATCCTCTCCGAAGTGCTCGCCGACCTCCACCCGCGGCGGGACAAGGAGCTCATCGACGCGCTCACCGAAGTGGAGCAGCTGACGCAGACACAGCTCAACATCTGCCGCCGGGTGCAGCGGCGCCTTGAGCGGGGCCACATTTAGGAGCCCCGGCCCACGCATCGGTTTACTCCCCAATTTGCAGGAAAGGACAAATTGTTACCAAAATAACACAGGAGTATCGCGTTCCGAGCGCCCTGGAGGAGTCACTTCCTTGCTTTCCGTACGGAATGTGACCAAAGCCTTTGGCGGCATTCGCGCCGTCGACCAATGCTCCATCGAGGTTGCACGCGCTTCGATCACGGGTCTGATCGGCCCGAACGGGGCGGGCAAGACCACCTTGTTCGACATGATCAGCGGCTTTTTGCGCCCCGACTCGGGCCAGGTCTGGTTCGCCGGCCGGCGCATCGATACGCTGAGGGCCCACGAGATCGCCCGCCTGGGTCTGGTGCGCACCTTTCAGATCCCGCGCGCGCTGAAAGGTATGAGCGTCATCGAGAACCTGATGCTGGTCCCCGCCGGGCAAACGGGCGAATCGCTTTGGGGCGCATGGCTGCGGCCGCGGCGCGTGCGGGCCGACGAGGAGGCGCTGCGCCAAAAGGCCCTCGAGGTCCTCGAGTTTCTCGACTTGAAGGGGCTGGCCTGGGAGTATGCCGGCAACTTGTCCGTCGGGCAGAAGAAACTGCTGGAGCTGGCGCGGGGCCTGATGGCCGACCCGGCCATGATCCTGCTGGACGAGCCGGCCGCCGGCGTCAATCCCTCCTTGGTGCGCCGCATCGCGGAGCACATCCGCGCGCTCCGGGAGCGGGGCACCACCTTCCTGTTGATCGAGCACAACATGGAGCTGGTCATGGACCTGTGTGACCGGGTGATTGTGATGAGCAACGGAAGGCCCCTGGCCACCGGCACGCCCCATGAGGTCCGCCGCAACCCGGCCGTGTTGGAAGCGTATTTGGGGGCGTGAGCGACGTGAGCATGCTGTCGGTGATCGACCTGCACGCAGGGTACGGCGATCTGGCCACACTGCACGGCGTTTCGATCACCGTCGCCGCGGGCGAGATCGTCACGCTGATCGGGCCCAATGGAGCGGGAAAGTCCACGCTGATGAAGGCGATTTTCGGCTTGATTCGCCCCACGGCGGGGCGGGTGTATTTCGAAGGGCAGGATGTGACCGGCGCACAGCCGCACCATTTAGTCCGCCGCGGCATGGCCTACGTTCCCCAAAACGAGAACATTTTCCCCCGCCTCACCGTCAAAGAGAACCTCGAGATGGGGGCCTTTCCCGGCCGCGGGCGGCTCGACGAGGCGTTCGCCCGCGTCTACGAGCTCTTTCCCCCGTTGTGGGAGAAGCGCAACGAGCGGGCCGGCGTCCTCTCCGGCGGCCAACAGCAGATGCTCGCCATCGGCAGAGCGCTGATGCTCTCACCTCGCCTCCTCCTTCTCGACGAGCCGACGGCGGGCCTTGCGCCCCGGTACGCTCAGCTCATTCTCGCCAAGGCCCGGGAGATCAACCAAGCCGGAATCGGGGTGCTGATGGTCGAGCAGAACGCGCGGGCGGCCCTTGCCATTTCGGACCGGGCGTACGTCCTCGCGATGGGTCGAAACCGGGTCCACGGCGCGGCCGGCGCTCTCCTGGCCGATCCCGAAGTGGCCCAGCTCTTCCTTGGGGGGTGAATCCCATCGAGTACCTCCAGCTCCTTGTCTACGGCATCGTCCTCGGCAGCATCATCGCCCTGGCGGCCATCGGCCTGTCGCTCACCTACGGCATTTTGAACTTTGCCAACTTCGCGCACGGTGACTTTGTAACGCTGGGCGCCTACCTCACCCTCCTGCTGCGCGTGGGGTTCGGCCTGCCCCTCGCGCCGTCGCTCCTGCTGGCCATGGCGGGCACGGCGCTGCTGGCCGTCGCCGTCGACAAACTCCTCTACCGGCGCCTGCGGGCGCGAGGGCCGGTGACGCTTCTGATCGCGTCCGTCGGCGTGGCGCTGATCGTCCGCAACGCGATCTTGGTGGGTTGGGGGCCGGGAAATCAGTTCCTCAGGCAGGGCATCCAGTTCCCTTACCGGATCGGAGGGCTGCTGGTGAAACCCGATCACATCACGATCGTCGCCATTGCCGTCCTCCTCGCGCTGGGCGTCCACCTCTTCTTGCAGTACACCAAACTGGGCAAGGCGATGCGGGCGATGGCCGACAACCCGAGCCTGGCTACGGTGACGGGGATCGATACGGAAGCGGTGATCACCTGGACGTGGGTGATCGGCGCGGCGACCGCCGCCGCGGCGGGGGTGATGCTCGCCCTCGACACCCAGATCTCACCCGAAATGGGATGGCACATGCTCCTGTCGGTCTTCGCAGCCGTCCTCCTCGGCGGAATCGGCAGCCCCTACGGCGCGATGGCGGGCGGGTTGATCCTCGGGATCTCCCAGGAGCTGTCGACAGCGTTTATCCCGACCTCGTACAAACCGGTGGTTGCGTTCGTGATCATGATCGCGATCTTGCTCGTCCGGCCCACCGGGATCTTCAACACGCGCGGAGCGATGCGCGTATGAGCATGGAGGGCATCGTTGCATACCTTCTCTTTTTCGCCACCATGGCCGGGATCTACGCCATCTTGACCCTTGGACTCAACATCCAGTGGGGCTACACCGGGCTTTTCAACATCGGCATCGCCGGCTTCTTCGCCCTGGGCGCCTACACCTCGGCGATCCTCACCTCGGCGCCCCACCCCAGCGTCCTCGGCGGCTTCGGGCTCCCCTTCCCCGTGGGTTTCGCGGCGTCCGGCCTGGTGAGCGGAGTGGCCAGCCTCCTCATCGGCCTTCCCACGCTGCGGCTGCGGGAGGATTACCTTGCGATCGCGAGCATCGGCATCGCGGAGACGATCCGCTACATCTTTATCAACGAGCGCTGGCTGGCCAACGGCACCCGCGGCATCGCCGGCATCCCCAATCCGATGCGCGCCCTCTTCGGTCCCTACGCCAACGTCGCCTACCTCCTCCTGGTCGCTGTGGTGATCGCGCTCCTTTACCTCCTGATCGAGCGGGCGATTCACGCTCCGTGGGGCCGCGTCCTGCGCTCGATCCGAGAGGACGAGCACGTCTCCAAGGCGGTCGGCAAAGACGTCTTCCGCTTCAAGCTGCAGGCCCTCGTCATGGGCAGCGTCGTGATGGGTTTGGCCGGCAGCCTGTACACGCACTTCATCTCCTTTGTCGGCCCCCAGGTCTTTGAGCCCATGCTCGGCACCTTCATCGTGTGGGTGATGCTGACGGTCGGCGGTACGGGAAGCAACAAAGGGGCCATCGTAGGCGCCTTCGTCGTCTGGGCGATCTGGAGCATGACCGAGTTCCTCACTGACCTCCTCCCGTCGGCTCTGGCCACACGGACTGCGCCGGTGCGCGTCATCTTAATCGGCCTCCTCCTCATTGCAGCGCTCTTGTGGCGTCCGGCCGGCTTGATCGGGCCCGATCGGGAGGCGGCGGGCCGGTCCCGCGCGAAGGCGGTCGCCCGCTGATGCGTGCGACCGCCTCGCGCCGCGTGAAAAGGCTCATCCTTTCCGCCGCCCCGCCGGGGCGTGCGACATCCCGCGTTAGAACTCCAGAATCCGGTCAGTCACGATCTGACCGCCGGTGATCTTCCACACCTGCACCGTCCCGCCGGCGCGGTCCCCGTTCTCGTCGAAAAAGATCGGCCCCGAAGCGCCGATGTAGCGGATCGTGCGGCCCTGCGCAATCAGCTGCCGGGCCTTCTCCCACTCGCCGGCGCGCACCTCCTCGCCGTCAGGCGAAAGGACCGCCCGCAATCCCGCGGCAATCGCGCGCCCTTCCGTGCTCTGTGCCTTTTCGATGGCCATGGCGAGCAAAAAGACCGCGTCGTAGGCCTCGGCCATGTACGGCTGCGGCGGCGGCGTGCCGTACTGCTCGGCGTACCGCTCGTTAAACGCAGAGCTGGGATCGCTGGCCGCGGTGCCGTACGTCCCTTCCAGGACCGAAGCGCCCAGCGCCCGGATCACTTCCTCGGACTTGAGACCGTCGGGCAGGAGGAAGCGGCGGACGAAACCGCCCTCGATCGCCTGCATCATGATCGTCGTCCCGCCCTGCTGCACGTAGCCGATGACCAAGAGCGCGTCGGGCGTCCCGTTGCGCGTCACCGCTTGCAGCTCGCCGCGGTAGGAAGCCTTCCCTTCATCGTACGCCGCTGCCCCGAGGATGCGGCCGCCCCCCGCCTGGTACGACTCGGCAAACTTCTCGTACAGCCCCTGGCCGTACGCGTTGTTGATGTAAATGACCGACATGGTCTTGTAGCCCAGTTCGAGGGCGAGGTTCGCCAGCGCGACTCCCTGCATGGTGTCGGAGAGGACCGTGCGGAAGACCAAATCGTCGTCGTCCAGCGTGGTGATCTCCGGCGACGTCGAGGCAGGTGAAATCAGCACCACCCCGGCGGGAATGGTGACGCTTTGCGCCGCCGAGATGGTGATCTGGCTGCCCAGCGCGCCCACGATCGCGGTCGCCCCGTCGATGTTGACCAGCTTGCTCGCGGCATCGACGCCGACTTGCGGGTTGGTCGCCGTATCGCGGTGCGCCATTACCAGCAAACGGCCGCCCAGGACGCCGCCCTGCTGATTGATGTCCATGGCCGCCAAATCCGTCGCGTTTTGAATCGGCATCCCGTAAGGCGCCAAGCCTCCCGTAAGCCCCATCAGCGTCCCGATCACGACCGGTCCGCTGCTGGCTCCCCACACCCCCACGGAGAGGGAAAGGAGCAGCGCTGCCGCCCCCAGGAGAGAAAGCGCACTTTTCCTCATTATTTCTCCTCCTCGATTATTACGATTTCTTGGCCAGGGGTTCGCCCGGGAGGCTTCCGTTTCCTTCCACGCTCCCGCAGCATAGGTATGCTCCGGGCAGGAATTCCCCGGGGCCACCGGGTAACTCGATCGGTGTGATTTGGGAAGGATCCCCTTGCGAGGTGGTCGCGCCGTTGCTCCTGGACCAAGTCCGCCTGGAAATCTTTAAGAACCTGTTCAGCTCCATCGCCGAGGAGATGGGCGTCGTAATGCAGCGCTCCGCTTACTCGCCCAACATCAAGGAGCGCCTCGACTTCTCCTGCGCCCTGTTTGACCCGTCAGGTCAGATGGTGGCCCAAGCGGCGCACATCCCCGTCCATCTGGGCTCGATGCCGCTTTCCGTCAAGGCGGCGGTGGAGGCCTTCGACCTGGAAGAGGGGGACGTCGTCATCTTGAACGATCCCTTCGCCGGCGGCACGCACCTGCCCGACATCACCGCGATCACCCCGGCGTTTTACCGGGGCCGCCTCGTCGGATACCTGGCCAACCGGGCCCACCACGCCGACGTCGGCGGCGCGTTCCCCGGCTCCATGGGACTGGGGCGCGACGTGTATCAAGAAGGCGTGCGCATCCCCCCGGTCCGCTTGTACCGGCGGGGGGAACTGGTTCGTGACGTGATGGAGCTGCTGCTGGCCAATGTGCGCGTCCCCGTCGAGCGGCGCGGTGACCTGCAGGCCCAGGTGGCTGCGAACCGCCGGGGCCACAGCCGCCTGCTGGAGCTTGTCGCCAAGCACGGCCTCGACGAGGTGCACACGTGGATGAACCGCCTCCTGGGGTACACCCAGGCGATGACCGAAGAGGCGATTGCGCAGATTCCCGACGGCACCTACACTTTTTCCGACGTCATTGAAGACGACGGGCTCGGCTCCGGGCCGCTGCCGGTTTGCGTGCGCGTCACGATCCAAGGCCGGCGCGCCGTCGTCGACTTCTCCGGCTCCGCGCCGCAGACCGAAGGCCCCCTCAACTGCCCTTACGCGGTCACGTTGTCGGCCGTCGGCTACGTCTTCCGCTGCCTCCTGGACGAAGGGGTGCCCGCGAACGCCGGCGTCTTTCGCGCGTTCGAAGTGATCGCTCCGGAAGGGACGATTCTGAACGCACTTCCCCCGGCAGCCGTCGCAGGGGGCAACGTGGAGACGTCGCAGCGCGTGGTCGACGTGGTCCTGGGCGCCCTGGCGCAGGCGCTTCCCGAGCGCATTCCCGCGGCCAGCTGCGGCACCATGAACAACGTGACGATCGGAGGGCACGATCCCCGCCGCGGCACGGCCTTCACCTACTACGAGACGCTCGCGGGAGGGATGGGCGCTCACGCCCGGGGACCGGGCTTGTCAGCCGTGCACACGCACATGACCAACACGAAGAACACGCCGGTCGAAGCGCTGGAGCACGCATACCCCTTGCGCGTCGTCGAGTACTCCGTGCGCCGCGGAAGCGGGGGGCGCGGCCGGCACCCGGGGGGCGACGGCCTCGTCCGGGCGATCGAAGCGCTCGTCCCCTGCCGGGCGTCGCTCCTTACCGAACGGCGCCGGCGCGGGCCCTACGGCCTTGCCGGAGGGAGTGAAGGCCTACCCGGCGAGAACGCCGTGTTCCGGCGGGGCAGCGAGCGGCCCGAGGCGCTCCCCGCCAAGGCCGACGTCTCCTTGGCCCCCGGCGACATCCTGCGCGTGGCAACCCCAGGAGGCGGCGGTTACGGCCGGCCCGCCGCCGAGGAGGTCCGGCAAAAGCTGTGAGCGACTCCCTTCCCCCTTTGGTCGTCGGCGTCGATACGGGAGGCACGTTCACCGACTTCATGGTGATTGCGCCCGGCGGCGCGGTGTACACGCACAAGCGGCTCTCCACGCCGCACGATCCGGGCCAGGCGGTGTTGGACGGCCTGGCGGAGCTGGCTCGTCTTCTGAGCGCGGCGCCATCCAAGCGGCTCGTGCACGGCTCGACCGTGGCCACCAATGCGATCTTGGAGCGCAAAGGCGCGGCGACGGCGTTCGTCACCACGCAGGGGTTTCGCGACCTGCTCCACATCGGCAGGCAAAGCCGGCGCGCGCTTTACGACCTCACGCCGCCTTTGCCCCGGCCGATCATCCCGGCGGAGCACTGCTTCGAAGTGCCCGAGCGGATCGGCCCGGGCGGCGAGGTGATCCGCCCCCTCGACACTGCCTCCTTAGAGCGCGTTGCCCAAGAGCTCAAGGCCCGCGGCCTTGAGTCGGTCGCACTTGTCTTTTTGCACAGCTACGCGAACCCCCAGCACGAAGCGGCCGCGGCGCGCCTTTTGCGCGGCCTGGGCCTGCGGGTCTCCGCCTCCCACGAGATCCTGCCCGAGCACCGCGAGTACGAGCGGGCCAGCACCACCGCGCTCAACGCGTACGTCTCCCCCCTCATGGAACGCTACCTGAAGGGCTTGGCCGTCCGGATCCAGGAGATGGGCTTTCAGCGCTTTCGCGTCATGCAGTCGAGCGGCGGCGTCACCGACGCCGACGCGGCAGGGCGCTTGGGCGTGCATACGGTGCTTTCGGGACCGGCCGGCGGCGTCGTCGGCGCCCTGCGGGCGGGCCGGGCCGCCGGCTTCACCCACCTCATCACCCTCGACATGGGGGGAACGTCGACGGACGTCTCGCTCCTGCCCGGTCGGCTCCTTACGACGACCGAGAGCGAAATCGACGGGATGCCGGTGCGCATCCCCGTCTTGGACATCCACACCGTGGGAGCGGGCGGCGGCTCCATCGCCCACGTGGACGCGGGCGGCGCCTTGCGGGTCGGTCCCCAAAGCGCGGGCGCCGACCCCGGCCCGGCCTGCTACGGCCGCGGGGGCGTTCATTTTACGGTAACCGATGCCAACTTTCTCCTGGGGCGCATCCCGCCCGGCTGGTTTCTGGGCGGGAAGATGCGGCTCGATCGCGAGGCCGCAGAGCGGGCCGGTCGAGCGCTGGCCCAGCAGCTCGGGGCGACGCTGGAAGAGGCGGCTTACGGCGTGCTGCGCGTGGTCAACTCCAACATGGAGCGAGCCGTGAAAGTGATCTCCGTCGAACGAGGGCACGACCCCCGGGAGTTTACGCTGGTCTCGTTCGGGGGCGCCGGCTCGCTCCACGCGGCCGAACTGGCCATGGAGCTCGAGATCCCCCGCGTCCTCGTCCCGCAGCATCCGGGCGTCCTCTCCGCCTTCGGCATGGCGGTGGCGGACGTGGTACGCACCTACGTTCACGGCGTGCTCGGCCCCTTAAACGGCTCCACGCTCCAGCGCGCTCAAGGGGCGGCGGCGGGCCTGTTCGAGCGCGCCGCGGCGGAATTGGACGCCGAGGGCGTCCCCGCCGCCGCGAGAACGTACGAGATCACCGTCGACGCGCGCTACGCTCACCAATCCTTCGAACTGCCGCTGCCGTGCCCCGGGCTTTTGGATCAGCCGCCAGAGGCGCTGGCCGCCCAGCTCCACGAGGCCTTTCACCAGGCTCACCGGGCGGCTTACGGCCACGCCCACCCCGAAGAGCCGGTCGAGCTCGTCGCCGTCCGGCTCCGCGCGGAAGGGAAGTCGCCCGCGGCGAACCCCCGCTTGACGGGAGGCAAGGTGAAAAGCCGCGGCGGCGCAGCGCCCTCCCCCGAAGAGCGGCGGCCCGTCTTCTTTGCGTCGGGATGGGTGACAACCCCGGTATACCCCCGGGAAAGCCTGCCGCCGGGGTGCACACTCCCGGGGCCCGCCATCGTGGTCGAAGAGCACGCCACGACGGTGCTTCCACCCGGCTGCTCGTTGACCGTGCTGGAGACCGGCGCTTTACTGATCACCACCGCCAATGCCTCAACAAGAAGGGATTAACCGGCGGCGCGTCTAAGGATCTGGCAGTCTGTGCTATTTCTTGGCCTGCCAACCCTTTAGGTGCAACACAAACCAAGCGCGAATCCCGTCAGGCGACGGGCGCGCAGTAAGCTCGGCGTCGCTTGGAGACGTTAAGCTTTGATCGCGCGCTTCGCGCATCCCACTAGGTAGGCGCCGTGTTAGAGAAAGGGGAACGAGATAACGATGACCAGCGCCAACAAGGTCGCCCACGGACTCGCAGGCGTCATTGCACTCGAAACCGAGCTCTCCCACGTCGACGGTGCCAACGCGGAGCTGTTTTACCGCGGGTACCACATCGACGATTTGGTGAACCACGCCACGTACGAGGCCGTCGCTTATCTCCTCTTCTACGGCGAGCTCCCAAGCGACAGCCAGTTACAAGCGTTTAAGGCCGACCTTGAGCGCGTCCAGTCCCTACCCGAGCCCGTCCTCAACCTGATCACGTCCTTTCCCCGGGACGTGGTCCCCATGTCCGCCTTGCGAACGGCGGTCTCCGCGCTGGGCCTTTACGACCCGACCGCGGACGACACCTCGCCGGACTCCCTCATGGAGAAGGCGATCCGCTTAACGGCTCAAGTGCCCACCATCGTCGCCGCCATCGGCCGGCACCGCGCCGGCAAAGAGCCGCTGGCGCCGAAACCGGGCCTGAGCATTGCCGCCAACTTCCTCTACATGTTAAACGGCGAGGAGCCCACCGAGGTGGCCGCCAAGACCCTTGATACGGCCTTGATCCTCCATGCCGAGCACGGGCTGAACGCCTCGACCTTCGCCGGGCGAGTGACGGCATCGACGCTGTCCGATATCTATTCGGCGGTGACGACGGCGATCGGCACCTTGAAGGGACCGCTTCACGGAGGAGCCAACGAGGCGGTCATGAGGATGCTCCTTGAAATCGGAACGCCCGACCGGGCCGAAGCGTACGTGCGGGAGCGGCTGGCCCGCAAAGAGAAGATCATGGGAATCGGCCACGCCGTCTACAAAAACGGCGATCCCCGCGTCAAACACCTCAAACGCTTCTCGCAAGCTCTGAACGAGCAGAAGGGAACGCTCCACTGGGTCGAGATCTCGGAGCGGATCGAAAAGATCATGTTTGAGGAGAAGGGGCTTTACCCGAACGTCGACTTCTACTCCGCGTCGGCCTACTACGCGATGGGCATCCCCATCGAACTCTTCACGCCGATCTTCGCCGTGAGCCGCATTTCGGGCTGGACGGCCAATTTCCTCGAGCAGTACCGCAACAACAAGTTGATCCGGCCTTTAGCCGCCTACGTCGGGCCGCCGCGCCGCAAAATCTCGTAACGGGCGCGGCCTGCTCGCGGCTGAGCGCGAGCGGCCGCGCCGCCACAGGGGAGAGGCGCTGCCGGGGTCAGCCGGTTTTCCCCTCGGGATCCGGCTGACCTTCAGGCGGCGTGATGATGATGCGGTGGTCCTCCACGGCCAGCCGCACGCGATCGCGGATGCCCCACCGGGCCCGGTACTCCGCCGGAAGCTGCAGCCGGCCCGCCGAGTCGAGCAGCGTGAACTCGTCGTGCGTCTCCTCTTCCGGCGCCTCGGCCTCTTGGAGCGTCACTTCCGTCGTTCCCGCCGTGCGCCGGACCGCCATGCTGCTCATCTTCCCGTCGCGAATCTCAACGTAGCGGTCAACCGCCTTCGCCATCGAGCGGTCGTGCGTCACGATCACGACGGTCACCCCGAACCGGTCGCGCACCTCGTTGAACACCTTGAGCACGATCTCCGCGTTCTCCCGGTCGAGGGAGCCGGTAGGCTCGTCGGCAAGAAGCAGCTGCGGCTCGTTGGCCAGCCCAATCGCGATGGCGACCCGCTGCTGCTCGCCGCCGGACATGTGCACCGGACGGTGGTGCATGCGATGTCCCAACCCCACCGCTTCCAGCAGCTCCCGCGCGCGCTTGCGGTTGTACGTCCCCGCCACCACCATGGGCATCTCCACGTTCTCAAGCGCCGTCAGGTAGGGGATGAGATTGCGCGAGACGTTTTGCCAGACGAAGCCGACGGTGCGGCGGCGGTAGCGCAAGCGCTGCCGCTGGTTGATCCGGCTTAGATTCACCCCGCCCACCCGTGCCAGGCCGGCCGACGGCGTGTCCAGGCCGCCCAGAATGTTGAGGAGCGTCGACTTGCCGCTGCCGCTGGAGCCGATGATCGCGATCACTTCGCCCCGGTACACCGTCAGATCGAGGCCTTGAAGCGCCATCACTTCCAGATCGGCGACCTGGTAAATCTTGACGAGGTTTTCGCACACGATAAACGGTTCGCCCTGGGCTCGCTGGCTCATTCCCGCATTAGCCCTCCTCACCCAGTTTGATCGCTTGATGGAGCTTCATCCGCACGAGGATGAACGCGAGTCCCACCACCGCCACGACGAGCATGGAGCCCAGCACGATGAAGATCCGTCCCAGGTCCGACGGGTCGTTCACGATCACAAAAGGCGGGGCCGAACTCTGCTGCACGCCCCCTTCCCGCAAGAAGGGCAGGAAGATCTGGGTCGCGGCCAGGCCGAGGACCGTGCCGGCACCCAGGCCCAAGCCCAACGTGAGGAACTGCTCCAGGGCGAGCAACGTCACCAGTTGGGAGAGGCTAAGCCCGATGGCCCGCAACACGCCAAATTGCAGCAACCGGCTGCGCATCGAAAGGAACGTGTACAGCGTAAAGCCCAGTACCGTCACCAGCGCCGAGACGATGAATCCAATCGAGAGGATCCCGAAGAAGCCCATCCGGTGAGGCTCGTTGCGGCCGGCGACCACTTGAGCGTTCGCGTCCCGCACGGAGACCACGTACACGCCCTGCGCCCGGAGCGAGGAGACGATTTCGTTCAAATATCCGGGCCCCTCGACGTTCAGCCACACGTCGTACGGTTCCAGCGCGATCTGCTCCTGAACGTACGGGAGGTTGACGACAAAGAAGGGGCGCCGCTCGGGGTCGAAGGTGGGCCAGTACGGAACCACCCCGGCCACGTACACTTCAATCGGCTGGTTGCGGAACGTGAGCGTGAGGCTGTCTCCCAGGGAGAGTTTCGCCTCCTCAAAGAAGCGCTGGGAGACGAGGGCGCCTTCGTAATGGCGGGATAAAATGTTGAGGTATTGAAAGAAGTGGAAGGGCGCCAGGTCCGACCGGAACCACGCTGTGCGGCCGAACTCGGGCGGCACGATGGCCATCAGGTCTCCGTTGCCTACAAAGCGCCCGCCCGAGCGAGCCCCCACCTCGAGGCGCAGCACCCGGGCCGCCGAGATGACGCCGGGCAGGTCGTAGTGGATGAAAAAGGGCGGTTCGTAAATGCGGCTTTGGGGCGCCTCCGGTTCCTCTCCCTCCATTCCCGGTTCGCCCCCGCCGCCCGGGAGCGTCCACTGCTCGCTAAGGGCCAGATCGGCGCCGACCGAGTAGTAGATCCGGTCGACAAAGTTGCGATCCAGGGTGCGGGCCGCCGAGGCGGTGTAGATTCCCAGCGAGACCGTGAGAATGAGCAGCAGCAGGAGGGGCATGTACTGGCCGCTGTTGCGGCTCAGTTGCCGCAAGGTGAGGTTGACCACGACGCCCGGCAGCCGCGTGGTGAACCACGAGACCACATTCACCGCGTAGGGGTAGATGCGCAAGATGAGCAGGCCCGCTCCCAGCAAAAAGAGGACAGGGACAAACAGGAGGAGCGGGTCCATCAACACCACCGCGTCAGCGCTCGTCTGGCCCGCCTGCTGCTGAAGCATACGGTACCCGTACCAGGAGAAGCCGAGGAGCACGAAGTCGAGGAAAAAGCGCTGCCACAAGGCCGAGCCTCCCCCGCGGGCCAGCTCCTGCTTGAAGCTGACGATGCTGTGCTTCGAGGAGCGGATTGCGGGAATCATTGCGGCGCCGACGGCCAAAAGCACGGCCAGGGCCCCGTAACGGTACGCCTCGTCCGTGAGGAGCACCGGCAGCGCTTTGCGGCCGACGAAGCTGAGGAAGCCGGCCGAAGCCCCCATCACCCGTGAAATCAACAGGCCCAGGTAAGGGCCGACGATGAGGGCCGCCACGCCCAAAAGGACCCACTCGAGCAAAAAGCTGATGGCCACCTGGAAACGGCCCGCGCCGCGGCTGTGCAGAACGGCGATTTCGTTGCGCCGGCGGTCGACCGTCAGGCCGGCGATCAGGACAACGTAGTAAAGGACCATTCCGACGATCGGAACGCTGAGCGCCGTCAGGAAGTTGGCGATCACCTGAGCCCGAGCGTGGAACCAGCGGAACAGCGACAGGGGCGAAAGCCAAAAACGAGTGCCGGGCACCAGCTGACCCGCCCGCTGCTCGATGACGGTGAGGCCGTTGATCAGCTCGGCAAGGCGGTCGACGCGCACGACGCGGTGATCGAAGACGAAGTACCAGTCGTACGCGCTGGGGCGCAGTCCCAGCTCTCCGAGAAGGTATTCGTGAAACACCTCGGGATCGGCAAAGAGGCTGCGCGAAAAAGGCGGCGGGTAAATCCAGTACTCGGTCGTCAGCGTCTCGGGATTGGGGCGGATCACCCCGACGACCTCAAAGGGGATGACCGTCTTCTCCTGACCGCGGGGCTGATACTCGTAAAGGTAGCGCTGACCCACCAAAAGCTGCGAATCTTCGAGGGTGGCGTCGTCGACCACGACCTCCACGACGCCGTCGTCGCGCACCTGCCACCAGCGGCCGTCGACGACCGTCGCCAGCTCTTTCAGGTTGGAGATTGTCTTAATGTTGATGTACGGCGAACGGGCCCGCGGACGGTCCTCGTCGGCCGGGAGAAAAAAGTTGATCCCCAGCTCGGCCGCCTCGCTGTACGCCCACGGGGCAATGCCCACCGTGCGCGGCAGCTCCCGGCTCAGGTACTCCCGCACCTGGTAAAAGCGCTCCCGCTCGACCTCCAGCCGGTAATCGTTGTTGCTGTGGGTCATCATCAGCCCCAGGGGCGGGCGGGACTCGCTTTGGCGGATCCACTGGCGCAGGAGGCTGTCTTGCAGGCTGCCCGCCGTGTAGACAGGGATCGCGGAGACAATGGCCACCGCCAAGACCAAGCCGATCCAAAGGGCCAGCTCCAGCCGCCAGTTGGCGACGATGCGCTTGACTGTCATCCACAGGACCGATACGATGTACAAGCTGTCAACCGCCCGTCTCAAACGTAATGTGCGGCGGCGCGCCATGCGCTGCAGCGCCGCCGATCACCCTCACTGCCCGATCACCAGATCGCCCTCGGACAAGCCTTTGAGGATCTCTACCTCCGTGGGCGTCATAATCCCCACTTCGACGTCCACTTCGCGCCGGGCATCGCCGTCGAGGAGGCGGACGTAGCGGCGCCCCATAAACTCCCGCAGCGCCGCCCGCGGGATCACCAGCGCGTCCTCCTTCTCCCGCACGATCAGGCGCACCGAGACCAGGTCGCCGAGGCGAAGGCCGGCTCCTTTCGCTTCGTCGTCCAACTGCAAATGGACAACGTAGGTCAGGCTGGCGAAGCCGCTGCCTTCCCGCTCCGTAATCTGGCGGATGGTGGCCGGCTCCCACTGGTCACGGCGCACTTCCACCAGCGCTTTGCCGCCGCGAGCCAGCTTGTTGATATCTTCGGTCCGGCGCATCTCCACCTGAAGCTCGCTGGCCTCGGGATCGGCGACGATAATCGCCGTCGCGTACTCCTCCACCAGCTGGCCCGGCTGCACTCGCACGCTTTGCACGACGCCGTCGTGGGGAGCACGGATCGTGGACGCCTCGATCCGTTGCGTGAAGTTTTGCACTTCGAGGCGCCGCTTCTCCACTTCCAGCTCCTGGAGACGGATCTCCATCGGCGCCCCGCCCGTGCGCACGCTGGCAAGGCGCAGCTCGGCCATCGCCAGGTCGATCTTGGCCACCTCCAGCTGGTGCTCGAGCGTGTCCAGCTCCAACTGGGCCAAGATGTCGCCTTCCTTTACCCGGTCGCCCGGCTCCACGTTGAGGACGGCCAGGCGCCCGCTGCGCTTGAAGTACAAGTTGCTCTCCAGCGTCGGCGCGACGCGGGCCAGCGCCCGGATCTCCTCCACGATGCGCCCCCGCTGCACCGGGTACGTCACCGCCCGCGAAGGCGGCGGCTCGATCAAGGTCGGAATCTCGTCGGCCCGTTCCTCAGGCAGCAGTGAACAGCCGGCCGCCGCGAGGGCGAGGAACACAGCCGCTGCCGCTGCCCACACTCCTCTGAAAAGGCTGCTCAATCCTCGTCCGCTCCCTCGTCGGCCCCGTAGGCCTGGATCATTCCATCCTCCAGATGGTACGTGATATCCGCGAAACTGCTGGCCACCGGATCGTGCGTGGTCATGCACACCGTGATGCCCTCCGACTCGATCAGAGAGCGAAAAAGGTTCATGATCTTAATACAGGTTGCTTGATCCAGCTCTCCCGTCGGCTCGTCCGCGATCACAAGCCGCGGCCGGGCGGCCAAGGCCCGCGCGATGCCCACCCGCTGCTGCTCGCCCCCGCTCAGCTCGTAGCTGCGGTGGTGGGCCCGCTTGCCTAAACCGACCAGCTCGAGACACTCCCTCGCCCGCTCCGCCGCCTTGCGCGGCGAGTAACCGGCGATCCTCAGCGGCAGCTCCACATTCTCCAGCGCCGTCAGCGCGGGGACCAGCGCGAAGGCCTGAAAGATAAAGCCTACCTCTTCGCGCCGCCAGCGCGTCAGCTCCCGCTGGGTGAAATCGGCCAGGTTCCGCCCGCGGTAGATAATGCGCCCCTTCGTCGGGCGGTCAAGGCCGCCGATCAAGTTGAGGAGCGTCGTCTTGCCGGAGCCCGAACGCCCTTTGAAAACGTGCAGGCGCCCGGCGTCGATGTAGAGATTGATGCCTCGCAGGGCGCGCACCTCGGTGCTGCCGACACGAAAGGTGCGATGAACGTTGTCGATATGGAGAAGCACCTCGGCCGGCCCGGACGCGCGCTTCTCGGCCGAGGCATGGCTGACACGCTGCAAAGGGGGACCAACCTTCTCGCAAATTTTGTGCGACCTGCTTGTTATTTCCCTACAATTTCTTCGCGCCACCCGCTGCTCCTTCCGAAAAGTGACGCAAGCTCCCGTGGGAAATATCTATGCCGCTGGGAAGCAAGGAGTGTTTTGCCTGCTGACGAAGTTTATTTCCGATCCAAAACAGGCGCGCAGTTGCGACATGGACACTTCGGAGGTGGTGAAACCGATGGGAAAGAGTAAGTCACGATGGGTTGGAGCCTTCGCGCTGGCGCTGGCCTTCCTGCTGTCGGCCGCGGCCGCCGCCCAGGAGCGGACCGGCGCGTGGGTGGACGAAGTGATCGCCAGCGAGGACCCTTCGGCCGCCAGCGCGATCAGCCGGCTGGAGGCAGGGCAGATCGCGCTCTACGTGTTCAACGTCTCCGACCCCGAGCTTTACAGCCGCTTGGTGCAAAGCGACGCCCTAGGATTTGAGCGCACGTACGGCTCGTTCACCGAGCTCACGTTCAACCCCGTCGGGCCGGTCTTCCCCGGCACGGGCAAGCTCAACCCCTTCGCGGTGCCCCGCGTGCGCGAAGCCATGAACTGGCTGATCGACCGGGAGTACATCGCCGAAGAGCTCGTCGGGGGGATGGCCGTCCCGCGCTACTTCCCTCTTACCACGTCGTTTCCCGACTACGCCCGCTACGCCCACATCGCCCGCCGCCTCGAGATGAAGTACGCGCCCGACATGGCTAAGGCCGAGGCGATCATTTCCGAAGAGATGGAGCGTCTGGGCGCCGTCAAAGTGAACGGCAAGTGGCACTACAACGGCGAGCCGGTCACGATCATCATGCTGATCCGGCAAGAGGACGAGCGGCGCGCCATCGGCGACTACGTTGCGAACCAGCTGGAGGCCATCGGTTTCACCGTGGACCGGCAGTACAAGACGGCGGCGGAAGCCTCGCCGATTTGGACCCAGCGGGATCCGGCCGACGGCCTGTTCCACATCTACACCGGCGGGTGGAGCTCCACGATCATCGCCCGCGATCAAGGCGGGAACTTCGATTTCTACTACACGAAACGCGGTCTCGCCTTCCCCTTGTGGCAGGCGTACGAGCCGACCCCCCAGTTCGACGAAGTTTCGGACCGCCTCGCGCGCAACGACTTCAGCACCGTCGAAGAGCGCGAACAGCTCTTTGAACAGGCGCTCGAACTGGCGATGGAGGACTCGGTCCGCATCTGGCTGGTCGACCGCTTGAGCGTCATTCCGCGCCGGGCCGAGGTGAGCGTCGCCGCCGACCTGGCCAGCGGCGTCTCCGGCACGTTCCTGTGGGCCCACACCATCCGCTTGGGCGAGCAGGTAGGCGGCTCGCTGAGCATGGCGATGCCCAGCATCCTGCCCGAGCCGTGGAATCCCTTGAACGGCAGCAACTGGCTGTTCGATCAGATGCTCATCCGGGGCACGTCCGACACGGGCGCGATCGCGGACCCCTACACGGGCCTGCCGCTGCCGCAGCGCATCGAACGGGCTGAGGTGTACATCAAAGAGGGCCTTCCCGTGACGAAGAACCTCGACTGGGTCGAGCTGCACTTCGTCGACGAGATCGCGGTGCCCGAAGACGCCTGGGTCGACTGGGACGCCGAGCAGCAGCGCTTTATCACCGCGGGCGAGAAGTTCCCCGACGGCTTGACGGCCCTGCGCAAGAGCGTTGTCTACTATCCGGACGACCTGTTCGAACATCGCTGGCACGACGGCAGCCGCCTGTCGGTCGCCGACTTCGTAATGGGAATGATCCTCACGTTCGACCGGGCGAAGCCGGAAAGCCCCGTCTTCGACGAGAGCCAAGTTCCGACCCTCAACAGTTTCCTCTCCAGCTTCCGCGGGGTGCGCATCGTCTCGACCGAGCCGCTGATCATTGAAACCTACAGCAATCAGTACTCCCTCGACGCCGAGCTGAACGTTTCGGCGTGGTTCCCCACCTACGCGCAAGGCCCCGGGCCCTGGCACACCTTGGCTTTGGGCCTCAGGGCCGAAGCCGCCCAGGAGGCTGCCTTTACCACGGCCAAAGCGACCAAACTGGGCGTCGAATGGCTGAACTACATCGCCGGTCCGACCCTCCAGACGCTGCGCCGGCACCTGGAGGACGCCACGGCCGAGAGCTATGTACCCTACGCGCCGACCATGCGCCGCTACACAACAGCCCTGGAGATCGCCGAGCGCTGGCGCAACCTGAACCGCTGGTACAGCGAGAAGGGGCACTTCTGGGTCGGCTCCGGACCCTTCTACCTGGAGCGGGCATATCCGGTCGAGTCGATTGTTCACCTGAAGCGGTTCGCCGACTACCGGGATCCCGCGGGCAAGTGGTCTCGCTTCCAAGCGCCTCGCATCGCGGACGTTGACGTGAGCGGCCCGCGGCGGATTACCAGCGGCCAGGCGGCGACCTTCGACGTCCACGTCTCCTACGCAGGCGAGCCTTACCCCGTCGACGATGTGACGGGCGTCTCCTACCTGGTCTTCGACGCCACGGGCGAGCTGGCTTTAGTCGGCTCGGCGCAGCCCGTCGAGGACGGCCTCTGGCGTGTCCAGCTCTCGGCGGAGGAGACGGGGAGCCTGCCGGTGGGATCGAACCAGATCGAGGTCGTCGTAGCGCCGTCGGTCGTCAGCATTCCGACCTTCGCCTCCTACCAGTTCGTCTCGGTTCCGTAGCGCGTGAAGCCTTAAGCGGCCCGGGGCCGCTCACGCCGCCGCAGCGGATGCGGTGCGATCAGCGCCGCATCCGCTGCCCTGCGGCGCCGCGGGCCCGCAACGCTCCGGAAAGAGCAGACTGAACCTAAGGAGGCGCCGACGATGAGCACCGCCCTTTCACCCCAGCGCCCGCTCCCGCAAGCCGCGTCCCGCCAGCAGCGCCGAGTCGAAGGCATCCTCCGCTTTGCGCGCTTTGTGCTGCTTCGCGGCGCCAGTTTGTTGATCACGGTTGTCATCGGTGTATACCTGACGGTCCTGGTCGCCAACATGGGCGGATACGTTGACGAAATCCGCCGCGGGCAGATCCGGGAGATGGCAGCTTTCTTGGTCGCGAGCGATCCGGAGGCGCTCACCCTCTCGCCGGCCGAGCGCGCTCAGGCCGTGGCCGAGCACATCCGGATCCAAGAGGAACGTTACGGGTTGAACCGCCCCTTTATCGTCCGCAGTTTTCTCTATTTGAAGCAGGCCCTCACGCTCGACCTGGGCCTTACCGAACAGATCACCAGCGACAGCGGCTCGCGCCAGGTGCGCCTCGTCCTGCTGGAACGGCTGGTCCCCACCTTGCTGCTTTTTGCCACGTCGCAACTGTTTTTGTTCTTCTCGACGCTCTTCGTCGCCCTGGCCCTTTCCCGGCGCTACGGCAGCCTCCTCGACCGGGTGATCGTCGCGCTTTCGCCGTCGTCGGCGGCGCCGGCGTGGTTTTACGGCCTCTTCCTCATCCTCGTCTTTGCCGTGCTCGTCCCCCTTTTTCCCTTCGGCGGCATGGTGGCCGCCCCGCCGCCCCAAGGGAAGCTTGCCTACGCGCTGAGCGTCTTGAAGCACCTGGTCCTGCCGGTGACGGCGATCGTGCTCAGCTCCATGTTTCAAACCATCTACTCGTGGCGCACGTTCTTTCTCATCTACTCCTCCGAAGATTACGTCGAGATGGCCAAGGCCAAAGGCCTCTCCTCGCGCGCGCTCGAGTACCGCTACATCTTGCGGCCCACCCTGCCGACGATTGTGACCAGCTTCGTGCTGACGATCATCTCGCTGTGGCAGGGGGCCATCGTTTTAGAGACGGTCTTCTCCTGGCCCGGGTTGGGCCGGGTGCTGGTGCAGGCCATCGGCGTCTTCGACACGCCGATCATCGTCGGCTCGACGGTCATCTACGCGTACTTGCTCGCCCTCTCCGTCCTCGTCCTCGACGTCGTCTACGCCCTCGTGGATCCGCGGGTCCGTGTGGAGGTGGGTCGCTGAGATGAACCGAAGCGAGCTTTGGCGCGAGCTGCGGAAGTACCCGTCGGCCATCGCCGGTCTCCTCATCATCTTGGGGTTGGTCGCGCTCTCGGTGTACACGGTGATCGCCCTTCCCTATGAGCAAGCAGTGACCCTTTGGCGGGGCGGCGAGAACCTTTGGACCGAAAACCCCCGCAACGCGGCGCCGCGGTGGCTCAACCTCCTTCCGGGACCCAAGCGATCGGAGACCCTCAAGCTGGACAGCGCCGCGGGCGCCGGCCATAAGGAGATCGAAGCGTACGCGGAAGACTTCAAAGAAGTGCGCATCGATATTCCTGTCCCCTTCGAGTACGACACGTTTCCGAAAGAGCTCACTGTGTTCATCAGCGCGACGTACGCGTCCAAACGCCCGCACGTCTCTTTCACCTGGGTCACGCCCGACGGGCGCGAAATTGATCTGGGCGAGCGGACCCTGCGGGACAAGGCCGACACGTACCGCGTTTCACAGGACACCCGGCTGCAAAGCCGCCTGCGGGGGCAGCCCGCGCACATCGGCCTTTTCGCCGACCCCGCCGCCCCGACGCCCACGCCGCTGAAAGGCATCCATCACTTGGTGATCGAGGGACTCCTTTTCGAAAGCGCCTCCGACTTGGATGTCAAACTCATCGTGTACGGAGAGCTGTACGGGTGGGCAGGGACGGATGAGCGCCGGCGGGACCTCGCGGTCGCCCTCCTTTGGGGCGCGCCGATCGCGCTCTCCTTCGGCCTTTTGGCAGCCGTCGGCGCCACCGGGGCGACGATGGTCATCGCCGCGATCAGCGCCTGGTACGGGCGGTGGGTCGACGCGCTGCTGCAGCGCCTGACCGAAGTGAACCTGATCCTGCCGGTCCTGCCGATCCTGATCATGATCGGCACCCTCTACTCGCGCAGCATCTGGGTCATGCTGGGCGCCGTCATCGCGCTCAGCATCTTCGGCGGCGGGGTGAAGACCTACCGCGCCATCTTCCTCCAGGTGCGTGAAGCTCCCTACATTGAAGCGGCCAAAGCGTACGGCGCCAGCAACGGGCGCATCATCTTCCGCTACATGATCCCGCGCATCGTTCCGGTCCTGGTGCCCCAGTTCGTCGTCATCATCCCGAGCTACGTCTTCCTCGAGGCGACGCTTTCCGTGCTCGGCCTGGGCGATCCCCTGCTGCCTACGTGGGGCAAGCTCCTCGACGACGCCCGCCGCACCGGCGCCCTCTTTAACGGCTACTACTACCTGATGATCGAGCCGGCCGTCCTTTTGATGCTGACGGGACTGGGCTTCGCGATGCTGGGCTTCGCGCTGGATCGAGTGTTCAATCCCAAGTTGAGAGAGATGTGAGCGCCGTTGAACCACCGCACTCCTTTGCTTACCGTCGACGACCTGTCGCTCTCTTTCCGCACCAGCCGCGGCTTGCTGCAGGCCCTCAACCGGGTCAGCTTCACCTTGGCACGAAACGAAAGCCTCGTCGTCCTCGGCGAAAGCGGCTGCGGCAAGAGCACGCTGCTGCGCGCCATTCTGCGCCTTTTGCCTCGCAACGTTCACTCCTTCTCGGGCCGCATCGTCCTCGACGGCGAGGAGATCACCGCGCTCTCCGACGAGCGCTTCCGCCGGGAAGTGCGCTGGACCCGCATCGCCTTCGTTCCCCAGGCGGCCCTCAACGCCCTCAATCCGGTCCTCAAGGTGGGCGAGCAAGTCGCCGAGCCGCTGCTGGTGCACGGGCGGGGCGTCACCCGCACCGAGGCGCTTGCGCGGGCCCGCCAGGCCTTAGTCCGGGTGGGCGTGCCCGCCGATTTTGCCGACCGCTACCCGTTCGAACTGAGCGGCGGCATGCGCCAGCGGGTGGCCACCGCCATGGCGTTGGTCACTCACCCTCAAATCGTGGTCATGGACGAACCCACCTCGGCCCTGGATGTGCTCACCCAGGCCAACGTGATGAACCTCCTCAAAGGAGTGAAGCGCGAGACGGGCGCGAGCTTCATCTTGGTGACCCACGACATCGCCACGTCCAGCGAAATCGCGGACTCCGTCGCGGTCATGTACGCAGGGCAGATCGTCGAGCGCTCCAGCGCTCGCCACTTCTTTACCAATCCCCTGCACCCTTACTCGGCCAAGCTGATGGCCAGCGTGCCCACGTTGAAAGCGCGCAAGAAGCTCGCGTTCATCCCGGGGCAGCCGCCCAGCCTCATCGCGCCGCCGCCGGGCTGCCGCTTCGCCGAGCGGTGTCCGGCCCGTTTCGACCGCTGCAGCCAGGAGCCTCCCCTGTTCGCCACCGGCGACGGGCGGTACGTCAAATGCTGGCTCTACGAAGGGGGTGAAGTCCGTGGCGGTCACGGCGCCGAACGCGCCGCCAGCGCCTGAGGGCGTGCTCCTTTCCGTTCGCGACCTGCACACGTGGTTCGAGCTGCGCCGCTTCGGCTTCCTCAAGGTGGGGTACGTGCGCGCCGTCGACGGCGTCAGCTTCGACATTCACCGCGGCGAGGCGGTCGCAGTCGTCGGCGAGAGCGGCTGCGGCAAGAGCTCGCTGGCCAAGACAATCCTGGGACTGCACGCGCCCACTTCCGGCCAGGTGTGGTTCGACGGGCGTCTGATCGACCCCAAGAAAGATCTGAAATGGTACCGGTCGCAGGTGGGATACGTCCAGCAGGATCCCTTCGGCGCCCTGCCGCCCTTCATGACGATCCGGCGCATCCTCGAAGAGCCCTTGATCATCAGCGGCGTGCGCAGCCGGGCGGAGCGCCAGGAGCGCATCCGGCAAGCCTTGTCCGACGTGAGGCTCCTTCCGGTGGAAGAGTTCCTGCCTAAGTTCCCCCACATGTTAAGCGGCGGCCAGCAGCAGCGCGTCGTGATCGCCCGGGCGATCCTCCTCCGGCCGCAATTGGTCGTCGCCGACGAGCCCGTCTCCATGCTGGACGCGTCGGTGCGCGTCGAGATCCTGGAACTTTTGCGCCGCCTGCAGGAGACTTACCGCCTCAGCCTAATGTACATCACTCACGACCTTTCGACGGTGCGCTACTTCGCCGAGCGCATCATCGTGATGTACGGAGGCAAAATCGTCGAGCAGGCCGACTCCGAAACCCTCATCGAGCGCCCCAGGCACCCGTACACCCAAGCGCTCCTCGCGGCCATCCCTGATCCCGATCCCGCCAACGCGCTGCGGATGCGCGAGGTGCCCCCCGGCGAGCCCCCCAGCCTGCTGCATCCTCCGGCGGGCTGCCGTTTTCACCCGCGCTGTCCCAAGGCCGTCGCCGGCTTGTGCGAGATCGAGGAGCCTGCCGAACGCACGTTGGCAGGCGGCGCGCGCGTCGCCTGCTGGCTCGAAAAAGAGGAGGTCGCCGACCGTCAATGACCCATCCCATGCGCCTGCTGGTTTTAGGCTTCGGCCTTCTCGCCGCAGGCTGGATCGTCCTCTTTTTGATGGTTCTCAACGTGATCGGGCTCAGTTACACGCTCAGCTTCGCGGCCTACGTCTCGTCGGTGTTGGGCCTCGCGGTGGGGATGTACGGGCTCGCAGGGTATCGGCGCAGGGCTCGCTAGCCCTCACCGCTAAATGATAGAAGGGGGGGTGAACGTGACGACCGACCGACTCCGCCTTGCGCTCCGCCGCCTCATCGCCGCAGCGCGCAGGCCGGCCCGTGCGCTCGCCGCCGCGCTCTTCGCGGCGCTTCTTCTCATAGAAATCATCGCAGCCGGATCCACGGCGCCGCTGGCCCTGGCCGCCGAAGCCGTCCCTGTGCGAGTGGGACTCCTGGCCGAGACGACGGTGCCCGTTGGGAATCCCTTCCACCTCTACGGGGCGGGCAGCGA
>k87-137372_pt1 | contig 27077 bp, 27 predicted proteins | sample MGYA00084031_6733416 | MGnify analysis MGYA00084031
ACGGTTTGACGATCTGTCAGCTTTCCTTTCGTGCCATAGACCGGCTTTACCTCGACATAGGGGTTGGTCAAATCAACCTTGGTCACCATGACATTGATTTGTTTATCTGCAAAGGACTTCGTATATTTATGTAAGGTAGTACCTTCCCCAATGGTCGTTTGCCACATCAATTGCAGCATACTCGTCTCCGCCCGCGCCTGAGCCACATTGCTTGCCAGCGGCGCAAACGGAGCAAAAGCTCCCCAGGCCACAGCGGCAGCCGTGAGCAGCGACAAAACCTTCCGCGCTCTCATGTTGATAACTCCTCTCCCATTTCCTTCTCTGTGTCTGCTTATGTACACAACTATATAATAGACGCTGTGACAGGGGGGATAGTTTCGGTCTTCCATGCAGATTCCGCATTGGAAAAACGAACCAACGTAAACATTTTACATTGACATCGAAAAAGAGGCGCTGAAACCACGCGCCTCTTTGTTGTCCGTTCTCGTTGGGGTATGGAATTGGAATAGCGTTAGCGGCCGGGCGTAAACGGCTCGGGACGCTCCTGTCTCATGCCAAAGTGGTGAAGAATCGCCTCGACAATGCGGCGTGACGCTTCTCCGTCTCCATACGGGTTGGCTGCCTGCGCCATCTCATGGTAGGCGGCGGCATCGCGCAGCAGGTGATCAGCCATCCGGTACACCTGATCTTCGTCCGTTCCTGCCAGCTTCAGCGTTCCAGCAGCGATTCCTTCCGGCCGCTCCGTCGTGTCGCGCAGCACCAGCACTGGAACACCGAGAGATGGAGCTTCTTCCTGGACTCCCCCCGAATCCGTCAGGATCAGATGGGCACGGCGGGCGAAGTTGTGAAAATCAAAAGCATCCAGCGGCTCGATCAGATGAATGCGATCGTGACCGCCCAGCACCTCCTGCGCCACATCCTGGACAGCCGGGTTCAAGTGAACCGGATAGACGACAGCGATATCCTCATGCTCGTCGATCAGGCGTCTGACCGCACGGAAAATGCGGCGCATCGGCTCGCCCAGATTCTCGCGGCGGTGAGCGGTCATCAGCACCATCTTTTTCCCCTGCACCCGATCCAGTACCGGATGGGTGTAATCGTCCCGGACTGTCGTTTTCAGTGCGTCGATCGCCGTGTTTCCGGTAATGTAGATGGACTCCTCCGGCTTGTTTTCCCGGCGCAGGTTGTCTGCGGAGCCTTCCGTCGGCGAAAAATGGAGATCTGCCATGACGCCAGTCAGTTGGCGGTTCATCTCCTCAGGGAACGGGGAATACTTGTCCCACGTGCGAAGCCCCGCCTCCACATGTCCGATCGCCACCTGGTTGTAGAAGGCTGCCAGGCTGGCTACAAAGGTCGTGGTCGTATCGCCGTGAACGAGGACAATGTCTGGTTTTGTTTCCTTGATCACTTGGTCGAGCGCTTCAAGTGCCCGGGTCGTGATCTGCACAAGCGTCTGCCGGTCCTTCATGATGTTCAGGTCGATATCAGGCTGAATATGGAAAATCTCCAGCACCTGATCCAGCATTTGACGGTGCTGCGCTGTCACGCAAACAATCGGTTCGATGTGCTCTTCATGCTTGCTGAGCTCATGGACGAGCGGCGCCATTTTGATCGCTTCCGGCCGCGTCCCGAAGACAGTCATCACTTTTAGCTTCTTCATCGGATTCCCTCTCCTACTTTGTCCCAAACAGTCGGTCGCCGGCGTCGCCAAGACCCGGGATGATGTAGCCGTGATCGTTCAGGTACTCGTCAATAGCCGCTACGTAGATATCGACGTCAGGATGCTCGTCCTGGACCAGCTTGATGCCTTCCGGAGCTGCGATGAGGCACATCAGCTTCATGCTTTTCGCTCCGCGCTTTTTCAGGGCATCAATGGCCGCGGCAGCAGAGCCGCCGGTCGCCAGCATCGGGTCGATTACGATCAGTTCACGCTCCGCGATATCCGTCGGCAGCTTTACATAGTACTCTACGGGCTGCAGTGTGTCCGGATCGCGGTAAAGGCCCACGTGGCCTACCTTCGCAGCCGGGATCAGCTGCAGAATCCCGTCCACCATTCCCAGGCCTGCGCGGAGAATCGGGATCAGTCCCACTTTTTTACCGGCAATTACACGCGCTTTGCAGGTTGCCACCGGCGTTTCGATGGTTGTCTCCTCCAGAGGCATATCTCGGGTGATCTCGTAAGCCATCAGTGTGGCTACCTCGTCCACCAGCTCGCGGAACTCTTTGGTTCCCGTGTTTTTGTCGCGGATGAATGTTACCTTATGCTGGATCAGCGGATGATCTAACACGTATACGCGGCTCATGTATGTTCCTCCGTTTCCACTTGTCAATATATCCTTTCCATAATAGCGGAGGGAGGGGCGGACGTCAATTTGCGTAATCTTTCGTCATTAGGGGCTTTGGTTCGACACCTTTTTGGGCAAGAGCAATAATGAAAAGATCTTTGTTCGCGCTTTGGTGGAGGAGATGAAAGCGGAGAAAACGCTCAGGGTTCGGTGGGACACTGCCTGGGGGTATGCGCTGTCCGGCCCTGCTCCAAAAGCGGAACGCGGCCAAAAGTCGTTGATTCTGGGGGTGTCTCAGAGGTTGGCCGCTAAAAGCGTGTTCCGCTTTTGGACCATGGCCTGGGAGGTGTCCCAAAGACCCTTCGCTTTTTTCTCCGCTTTCATCTCTACATCCGTTGGGGTGGATCGGTCTTTGGGCTTTTCGTTGGCAAGATCGAAGAGGTGGAGGATAGATCGGACGGATGTACCTTGGCCGTTGCTTTTGTGTGGGCCTCGTAGCTTTTGGATGATTGGATGGTTTCTATAGACGAAAAAAGGCCCCGCTTATGCTTGCGAGGCCTTTTTACTATGTTTGCTATTTGTAATTTGCTAATGATGTCGCTTGATGTACTTGCAGGTGTACCGACCTTATCTTTCCAGCCTTTCCCGCTTATACAGTCAGGCCTTCGTACATCGGGAAGCGTTGGCAGAGGGCGGAGACGCGTTGTCTTGCTTCCTCGTGCTTGGCCGCATCTTCCGGGTTTTTCAGGGTGAGCGCAATGATGGCTGCTACTTCCTTCATCGCTGCTTCGTCAAATCCGCGGCTGGTCACTGCCGGGGTACCCATGCGGACACCGCTGGTGACAAACGGGCTTTCCGGATCGTAAGGAATCGTATTTTTGTTGGTCGTGATATTGACTTCATCGAGCAGATGCTCAGCCACTTTTCCAGTCAGGCCGAGGTTGCGCACATCTACGAGGACGAGGTGGTTGTCCGTTCCGCCAGAGACGAGCGTCAATCCCTCTGCTTGCAGGGCTTCGGCAAAGGCGCGGGCGTTGTTTACGATTTGCTGGGCGTACGCCTTGAATTCAGGCTGGAGCGCTTCGCCAAATGAAACGGCCTTGGCTGCGATGACGTGCATCAACGGCCCGCCTTGCACGCCCGGGAATACGGACTTGTCGATAGCCTTGGCAAATTCTTCCTTGCACAGAATCAGACCGCCGCGAGGACCGCGCAGGGTCTTGTGCGTGGTCGAGGTAACGAAGTGCGCATGCGGCACCGGATTCGGATGCAGTCCAGCCGCCACAAGTCCGGCGATATGGGCCATATCCACCATGAAGTACGCACCGACCTCGTCGGCGATTTCACGGAATTTGGCAAAGTCAATCGTGCGCGGATACGCGCTGGCTCCTGCCACGATCAGCTTCGGCTTGTGCTCAAGCGCTTTGGCGCGCACATCATCGTAATTGATCAGATGGGATTGCTCGTCCACTCCGTATTCGACGAAATTGTAGAGAGACCCGGAGAAGTTGACCGGGCTGCCATGCGTCAAGTGCCCGCCGTGAGACAGGTTCATCCCCAGCACGGTATCGCCCGGCTTCAATATGGTGAAGTAGACAGCCATATTGGCTTGGGCGCCGGAGTGAGGCTGTACATTGGCGTGTTCGGCACCAAACAGTTCCTTGATGCGGTCGCGCGCGATGTTTTCCACGATGTCTACATATTCACAGCCACCGTAGTAACGACGGCCTGGATAGCCTTCAGCGTACTTGTTGGTCAATACCGTTCCCATCGCTTCCATGACGGCACGGCTGACGAAGTTTTCAGATGCGATCAGCTCGATTTTGTCCCGCTGTCTGCCCAGTTCCAGACCGACCGCTTCCGCTACTTGTGGGTCCTGTTTGCGCAAAAACTCTAGCATGGTTTTTTCTCCTCCTGGATCTTTGTTTTAGTTATGAAAAGGGGTTCCCGCAAAGGGGAACAGCCATAACTGGCGAAAATGCCACAGTCACATGCAGCTTTGATTGGACGAGGTGCGCTCATAGACGGCACGGGAACCGCCGATCAGCTTCGGACGGGTGCGCGCTGCCGTTACATGCGCCTCTCCGATCTGGCGAATGGTCGGCCGGACCGGTACCGCTACATGCTTCAGATGCATTCCGATCAGGGTATCTCCGATGTCGATGCCCGCGTGAGCCTTTATGTGCTCGACAACAACGGGAGCTGCCATCTGTTCAAAGGCGCAAGCTGCCATTGAGCCGCCCGCGCTGGGAACAGGCACGACAGAGACCTCCTCAAGCCCGCATTTCTCCATCGTCTCCCGCTCGACGACGAGAGCTCTGTTCAAATGTTCGCAACATTGGAAAGCCAGCGAAAATCCCCGTTCTTGCGCCGCAGCGGAAATTCCCCGGAACAGGGCCTCCGCCACCTCCCGGCTGCCCGCTTTGCCAATGTGTTTGCCGGCCACCTCGCTGGTGCTGCAGCCGATAACAAGCAGCATGCCCGGCCGAAGCTCGGCCAAGCCCGCTACCTCGGAAACGACTTCCCTGGCTTGCTGTTCGATGCGAAGCAGGTCCACCTTACTTCACTCCCGCATGTTTGGCTTCGATCTCGGTGATCTTCTCCACGCGGCGCTCGTGGCGGCCTCCTTGGAAATCGGTCTCCAGCCAAATCTTGACGATGTCAAGGGCAAGGCCGGGGCCGATAACCCGCTCACCCATTGCCAGCACGTTGGTGTTGTTGTGCTCCCTCGTCGCTCTCGCCGAAAATGTGTCATGGACAAGTGCGCAGCGGATGCCGGGAACCTTGTTGGCTGCGATCGACATCCCGATCCCTGTCCCGCACACCAAAATGCCTCGGTCAAATTCTCCTGCCGCTACCTTTTCCGCAACAGGAAGAGCATAGTCCGGGTAGTCGACCGAGTCTTCGCAAGAGCAGCCGAAATCGGCCACTTCCACGTTCATCGTCGCCAGCAGCTTCTTGATTTCCTCTTTTAATTTATATCCACCGTGGTCGGCACCAATCGCCACTTTCATCAGTTATCCCTCGCTTACGCTTTTGCTATTTTTATTATAACTCAGATAACGCCCGGTAAAAAGTGAACATTTTTACTAAAAACAAAGATAATGTTCGTCCATTAGCAAGGTTTAGGTAAAAGTCTACCAAAAACTTGCGACAATTGCTATCGGATTGGATCCGGGCATCTTTTGTCTGGTCCAGCAATCTACTGCTGCCGGGACAAGTGAGCCCAAAGCTTGTCCAACAGGACCTGGATTTCACGGGCACATTTGCGGTATTCCTCGACCGTACCGCCGAACGGATCGGCAATATCGCCCCCGTCATTGGCGCCGACGTATTCTTTCAAAGTAAACACTTTTTGCTGCGCCTCAGGAAAGTAGCTGACAATCAGCGACTTGTGACTGTGGGCCATCGTCAGAATCAGGTCAGCCCAAAGGATCAGGTCACCGTTTATCCGCGTAGCCTGATGGTTGTGATCGATTCCGCACTCCGCCAATACTTGAACAGCCTGCTGAGAAGCCGGCTGCCCTTCGTATGCAGCCACGCCCGCAGACCTCACTTCCCAATCGCTGCCTGCCGCAAGTGTCCGAAACAACGCCTCTGCCATCGGACTGCGGCATGTATTTCCCGTGCATACAAACAAAATCCGTTTCATGCTTTCAACTCCTTCCTTGTGCGCTGCCTTTCGCCTCCCGGAATGGACAAAAGGGCAAAGCCGATCCGGGCTGCCCGCTTGAGGAGAAGCTGCCGGGCCATAGTCGCTTCACAGGATAAATTTCAACCCAAAACCAAGCAGGATAAGTCCTCCTAATACTTCGCTGTATTCCCCCAGCCATCCTCCCATACTCCGCCCAATCAGCAGTCCACAATAAGACATCGTTCCTCCCATTATGCCAAACAATGTGACTGCCAGAAACCGGTTGATCTCCATCAGTCCGAACGAAAACCCTACCGTCAATGCGTCCAGGCTGACGCTGAAGGCAAACAGAAGCAGTCCGAAGCCCTTCGTCCGCAGCATGCTTTTTTCGTCACCGTTGGCAAACCCGTTCCAAATCATATGTACGCCGATGCCCATCAGGACAGTTCCCCCGACGAAAACCGCTATATCCCCGATCATATCGGATAAGTAGCCGCCCACTGCGATCCCGACCAATGGCATAGCGATGTGGAACAAGCCGATCGTAACGCTCACTTTCAGTATCTCTCTCAGCCGAATGCCAATCATGCCCACGCCTACTCCGAGTGAAAAGGCATCCATACTCAAAGCAAGAGCAATCATGAGCAGAGTCAGAAACTGACCCCAGTGAAATAAGGCAAGGTCCACGTCGCTCCCCTCCTGTCTTCACTTTTATGCGGACAAGAGGGAGTTTAGACATGCTGATAAAAGCCAAACCTTTCGTTACACAGCCAAAATGCGTCCTCCCGCAGCTTTTTCCAGCCTGTTCATGACAGCCATGCCGATGCCTGAGCGCGGAAATGTCTCGCCGACGATAAATTGCACCTGTTCGTCGTCAAACTGCCGGAGAACACCGTACAAGTGCTGGGCTACCTGTTCAAGCTCCGAGCGCGAACCGACAGAAATGACCACATCTGCTACCTGCTGCTGCCGCCAGTAGGGGAGCGATTCCATTGTTGCCATCACGCCCGTCTTGCGCCCGTGCCGTTTTGCCTCGGCGAGCATGGCTCGCATCTGCTCGTACACCCGGGACTCCTCGCCATCGACGAGCCACATTTCCCCTTCTGGAGCGTAGTGCGTGTACTTCATCCCCGGCGAGCGCGGAGCTTCTGCCGCATCCGGCAGGAAGGCCGGATCGATCGCCACCTCTCCGATGACTTCCTCCAGTTGCTCGCGCGTAATTCCGCCCGGTCTGCAAATAAGCGGAGGCTCTACCGTTACATCAAGCACGGTCGACTCTACACCCACGCCAGTCGCTCCGCCGTCTACTACGCCGACGATCCTGCCTGCAAGGTCTGCCATGACATGCTCAGCTGTCGTAGGACTGGGTCTGCCCGAGCGATTGGCACTGGGAGCCGCCACAGGGACCCCCGCCTGTTTAATCAGCGCCAATGCCACGGGATGATCCGGCATACGCACGCCCACCGTATCAAGACCCGCCGTCACCAGCGAAGCCACTCTCTCTGTTTTTGGCAGGATCAAAGTCAATGGTCCCGGCCAAAACGCCTCAATCAGGGCAGCGCCTTTCTCCGGAAGAGACGATGCAATATCGTTAACCTGCTCTTTATCTGCAATGTGAACAATCAGTGGATTGTCGCTCGGTCTTCCTTTTGCCATGAATATTTTTTCCACAGCCTCGTCAGACAATGCATCGGCCCCCAAACCATATACGGTTTCCGTAGGAAAAGCCACGGTTTCTCCAACACGCAAAAATTGGGCTGCATCCACAATCTGTGTACAAGCTTGGAGATTTTCCACATTTTTATCCACAATCCATACCTTTGTTTTCCGTTTCAAAGCCATCTGTCAAATTCCTTTCCAATACGCATCTTCGTATACGATTTGTGCCTTAAGTATAGTGTTGGAAGCAAAAGTTTTCAACAGCCTGTGAATAACTTGTGAATAACTTGTGGCAGTCGGTGGAAAACAATCCTGTTACTTTTTTTTAACCTTCGCCCTTGTTTCCTTGTAGTATCATTTATCTATCAAATAACATCCATTGTTTTTCCGCGAAAGGATTGAGGAAGCATGAAAACCCCGTCCAAGTCCATTGTCACCAGCCTTGTTGGCGCAGCGTTCTTGCTCGCCGCTGTCAACGCCCCCGCTATGGCTGCCGCCACATCGGCAACAACGCCAGCCATAGCGGCGCCATCGGCTGCACCTGCACAAAAAGCTCAGGTACAGGGAGTCGTTTTCACTCCGAAAACGATTCAGGCCAAAACGGCCGAGTATGAAGCGAAGATTTCTATTCCTGTCATCAGCGGACTCAAAGACAAGGCGTTTGAAACCAAGCTCAATGCTGAACTGCAAAAACTTGCCCAGGACTCGCTCAAAGAAACGCAAGACATGGCCAAGGAAGATGCCGCCACCGCCAAAAAATACGGATACGAGCTTCGGCCCCATGCTCTGGACATCTCCTATGAAGTGCACATGAACGGCAAGCTCGTATCGTTCGCCGTTCAAACGTACCGCTACACAGGGGGCGCCCACGGGATAACAGATGTTGTCTATTACAACCTCGCCAATGTGGAAAAAGCGAAGAACCTCCAGCTTTCCGATCTTTTCCGCCCTGGATATGACTATCGCTATGTCCTGAGCCATTTGATTGCCCAACAAATCAAAGCAGACCCGGATTTGAGCGGGATCGCGGACGGATTCCCCGGCGTTTCCGAAAACCAGTCGTTTGCTTTCGAGAATGGCAAGCTTGTCATTCATTTCGGCCAATACGAAATCGGTCCCTATGCCATTGGAATGCCTGCTTTCACCATTCCTACCGGGAACGTCTTTAACCTGTATAATCCGGAGGTTGCCCAATTGTTGAAGTAAGGCTTGTTTGTATCGTGCAAACGGGATGAGTTATAAGCAATGAAGAGCCCAGCCATTAAAAAAAGCCTGCTCCATAAGGAACAGGCAGGAGAGGGGCTTGGTTAGAAGAGGGAAGCCAGCTTGTCCCAGAGGTAAAAACGGACTTCCACTTTTGGCTGTACAGGGGCAGTCTCCTCGCTTTGGCCTGCGTCTTCCCGAGACTGCTCTTGTACAGAGACACTTCCTGAAAAGGCTTGTACAGATATGTCACCAGCATCCTGATGATCGTTGGTTTCGGCTGTGGCTCCCATCCAGCTTTCTTCCATGCGAGACAGGCGCCACTGCTGATGGGACGCGCGCTCTTCTTCCAGATCGTTCAGAGGAGCGTTTTCCCCGGTATTTTTCGATATAGGTTCCAAGTCGGCAGTCGGTGCTTTGGCATCGGCTGCTGTTTTCGTTGGGAGTGATTCACTTTCATTTTCAACTTGAGCGGACGCGATCGCGTCGCCGTTGGACATGTCGATAAAGCAGAGCGGCGGAAACAGTACGCACCACCAATTTTGTCCCTGTGCGTCGCCGATGCGGACGCGGAGCGCTTCGTAATCACCTGCGGGATAGACGTAGGAGCCGTACAGCTTCGTTGGAAACGGCACCCGTCCAAAATCAACTTCTGCTTTATACGAGAAGCCCCGTTCGCGCATGGTCTTATCGACAAGTGCCTGCAGCTCCGGCAATTTGCTGGCGACGATCACCTTCGCTTCATCGTAGGAACGGATGTCTTTTACCCAGACGTTCATTTGATCGATAATGGCATCGCGGACTTCCCGCTTCAGCCACTGGTCTTGTATGGAATCGCTGTTGGCGATAATTCGCAGTCGGATAGACTCCTGAGGGATCGGTCCATTGTCGAGCACGTTGGCGGATGTAAGCTGTCCCTCCCAGCTCATCATCAGTGTCAAAAAGCTAAACGCTACGAAAAAGAACCGTTTCATAGATACCCTTCTCCCTCTCATAACTGATTTCTCTTCTGTCTCTCTTTAGAAATCAGTATGGACAGGGAGGCTTGGGAATATACCTATCGATTTGAAAGATTCAGACGAAGATCTGCAGCTGCCTATTTTTGCATAGTTGTTCACGCCATCAACCAACCATATAATACCATATTTTGCAATTATAACAAAACAAAAAAACGGCTGCTTGAGCCGCTTTCTTTGATTTATCTTCGATTTCTTCTACCCCTCTGTTTCCTCTCTATTCCTTCCGACCCGTTCTGATCCCGATTACGACGCGGTCGATTCCAGCCAAATCAGCGACGATCTCTACCTGGTCAATCACCCCTGAAGCCTTCATCAGACTGGCGACATCACGGGCTTGATGTATTCCAACCTCAAACCCGACCAGAGCTGTCTGCTTCAAAAGGCTTGGCAGGGCATCGCAGAGACGGCGATAACAGTCCAGACCGTCGTCTCCCCCGTCAAGCGCGAGCCGAGGCTCATATGCCTTTACTTCATCATCCAGCTCATCTACATCGCGGCTTGGTATATAAGGCGGATTGGACACGAGAATGTCTACGCGCTCATGGGCCTCCAAAAGCGGCTGTACCAGGTCCCCTTGCAAAAAGCGGACCCTGGCTCCGAGCTGCTCCGCATTTTCACGGGCAATGGCCGTAGCATCGGGAGAAAGATCCACTGTGCTGACCTGCCAGTGAGGCCGTTCACAAGCAATGGTGACACAGATGGCTCCGCTGCCTGTGCCGATATCGACGACCTGCAGCGATTGATCGGCCGGCCATAGCTTCTCCGCCCGGCAAAGCAGCTGCTCCACGAGTATCTCCGTCTCGGGACGCGGAATCAAAACACCGGGACGGACGTGAAAGGGACGTCCGTAAAACTCCTGGGTTCCAAACATGTACTGAAGCGGCTCGCGGCGGCTCCGCCGTTCGCACAGGGCCGCAAGCTGGTCGCGCGCTGCCACAGGAATCGGTTCGCCCATCGAAATCAAAAATCTCGTCCGGTCCCAGCCCAGACAGTGCCGTACCAGCAGTTCCGCTTCAAACATAGGATCGGCTACTCCCTGTTTGCGCAAAAAGGAAGAAGCCCGCGAAAGGGCTTCTCGTATCGTCACGACATCGGACCAATCAAGCTGTGTGTGCATGGCTTTTCAACTGCTCCGTCTGTTCGTGCAGCATCAGGTTTTCAATCACTTCGTCGATCTCGCCCTCCAGGATCGCCTCGAGACGATGCAGAGTAAGGCCGATTCGGTGATCGGTCACGCGGCTTTGCGGAAAGTTGTACGTGCGAATCCGCTCACTCCGGTCACCCGTTCCCACAAGGCTTTTGCGTGTAGCATCCTGCTCCGCCATCTGCTGCTGCATGTGGTAATCGTACAGGCGGGCGCGCAGTACGCGCAGGGCTTTATCCTTGTTGGAATGCTGCGATTTTTCGTCCTGACAGGACACCACGATGCCTGTCGGGATATGCGTAACACGAACAGCGGACTTGGTCGTATTGACGCTCTGTCCACCCGCACCGCTGGAACAGAAAGTATCGATGCGTATATCTTTTTCGTTGATTTCCACTTCGACGTCTTCGGCTTCCGGCAGTACCAGCACCGTAGACGTAGACGTGTGAATCCGGCCGCCCGACTCGGTTGCCGGAATACGCTGCACGCGATGTGCACCGCTTTCAAATTTCAGCTTGCTATAGGCCCCACGGCCGCTGACAGAAAAGACAATTTCCTTGTAACCGCCGATGTCAGTCGGATTGGCTTCCAGAACTTCCACCTTGAAACCGTGCCGCTCTGCATAACGCGTGTACATGCGGAACAGATCGGACGCGAACAGCGCCGCTTCATCACCACCGGCAGCTCCGCGAATCTCCACGATAACGTTTTTATCGTCATTCGGATCTTTTGGCAGCAGCAGGATTTTCAACCGATCTTCCAGTTGTTCCTTGCGTTTGGCGAGTTCCGCGATTTCCATTTTCACCATTTCGCGCATCTCGTCATCCAGCTTTTCTTCCTGCATCGCCTTTGCGTCCTCATACTGAGATACTACCGATTTGTATTCACGATAAACGGTCACAGTCTCCTCCAGAGAAGACTGCTCCTTGGACAGTTCCCGCAGCCGTTTGGTGTCACTGATGACATCGGGGTCGCATAGTAGATTGGTTACCTCTTCATAACGCTCTTCAACCGCAGACAAGCGCTCGAACACTGTCATTCACCCCATTACGACAAAATTAAGTACTTGCTTTCACTAAAAATCCTATGAAGAAAGCTTCCTGTTTTGCACTGCAGTGCCATCGCCAGGAAGCGAAGCCTGCCAGTAAAAAAATATTGAAAGTAACAGAATAATTATAGGGGGAAACCCCGAAAAAGTCAAAGAAATACATGATCTGGCGGTGTTTTCCTGCTCATGAAAAACAGCCCGGACAAGCCGAGCCGTCAGATGGTTATCGGTGATACGCGTCGTTTGACGTGACGTGGAAATCATAGCGGGGTATTTTTTGCCGCAAGGCCGCGATGACTTCTTGTTCGATGGTGCGAGCCTGATTGGCCGTTACATTCGGGATCAAGTCCAACGTAACGTATGCGTTCCCGCCCACAAGGGTAACCCTTGCATCCTCCACACCGGATACCGATCTAGCCATCCTCTCCATGTTGTCCATGTCAACCTGGGTATTGCGAACGTTGGCGTGGCCGATGATCAGATTCGGGTTCTGGTTTCGTCCCATCAAGGGATCGCGATCCTCCATCGGCGGAGCCCCTCTGTCAATGATATCTCCGCTTCGGTCACTCTTGATCGTAGCGTGCTGTTGCGGGTCGTAGCTGTTGGCGCCATAGCTTTTTTCCTGCGGCATCGTCCGGCCGCAGCCGACCGCAGCCACAAGCAACAAAGCTGCAGCACCGAATGCAGCTGCCGCGCTTTTTCCATAGGGCAGGCGTCGCATAAAAAAGCCACCTCCTGTTTGTCATAGTGTGCGCAGCAGATGAAATCTCCATGCACAGACAACAGGAAAGCGGCCATACGCCAGCCTATTCCACCGGCGGGTGGTAGTAATGACGACGGCAGACGCTGCTGTAGGTGTCGTTTCCGCCGATCTCGATCGTTTCGCCGGTATATACCGGTTTGCCGTTTTTGTATTTCAGAATGTGCGTCGCTTTTTTATTGCAGTAGACACAAACCGTTTTGATTTCCTCGATCTTGTCCGCTTCGCTCAATAATCCGGCGCTGCCTGGGAATAATTCGTTTTTAAAGTTCTTCAATAAGCCGTACACGATCACCGGTATATCCAGCTCATCGACGATCCGTACCAGCTGTTGAACGTGTTCCGCATGCAAGAACTGTCCTTCGTCCACAAGAACGCAATCAGGATAAGGCTCCTCGGCAGACACAACCGCATATATATCGGTGTCATCCCCGATCGAAATGGCTTCGCGGCTAATCCCCACCCGGGAGGCTACCTTCCCGACGCCGTAGCGGTCATCGATGGCGGGTGTGAAAACCAGAACTTTTTTTCCTGACTGTTCGTAATTATGGGCCACGGTCAATAACTGAATGGATTTGGAAGCGTTCATTGCTCCATAGCGAAAATATAGTTGCGCCACGTCTATTGTCTCCCTTTGCTTTTGTTAAACGTATTTATCTCGGGCACGGTCTGGGTCTCCCACAGCCTATACATCTATTGTATGGGTTCATTCCGGCAGACGGGAAGAGCATTTTTGGTGATCGGGGTAAAAAAACAAAACCAGGCAGATTGCTCTACCTGGTCGCTCCAATCTCCGATTAGGAAAGATTGTATTTGCGTTTGAAACGGTCCACACGGCCGCCAGCATCGACGAATTTTTGTTTACCAGTGAAGAACGGGTGGCAGTTGGAGCAGATCTCCACGCGCAGCGCTTGCTTCACGGAACCGGATTCGAATTCGTTACCGCATGCACATGTTACTTTCACTACATTGTAGTTAGGATGAATTCCTGGTTTCATCTCACATACACCTCTTTTCCGCCCTGAATCGTTTGCCGAAACAGAGTTATATAGAAAATACACATAGAAAATAGTAGCATGGCCAGCATCGAAAAGCAACTGAATTTACTTCTTATCCAGCCTTTTCCTCCGCTGCAAATCCTCCGGCGGAACATGTGTAAATGAACCGATGACGACGTCAGGCAATTCCTCCTGGTAAATTTCGATTGCCTGCTTCATGCCGAACACCTCTCCCTTGGCTGGCGGGATCATTGCCAGATAGCTCTCGGGATCGATATTCAGGTTGCGAAGCTGGATCAGCTTGATGCCTGTCCGGCGGATAAACTCGATCATCGCTTCCATTTCCTCTTCGCGGTCGAACACGCCTGGGAAGCACAAGTAGTTGATGGACGTGTACACACCTTTGGAAGCGGCGTACTCCGCCGAGCGGGCCACATTTTCCAGCGTGTAGTTGCGCGGACGATAATACGCGTTGTAATGCTCGTCAATCGCGCTGATGATGCTCACCCGCATCAGGTCAAGACCGGCATCGACGATCCCCTTGATGTGATCGGTCAGGCCCGCATTCGTGTTGATGTTGATAAAGCCCATATCTGTCTGTTCCCGCACCCGGCGCATCGCCGGAACGATGATGGACGCCATCGTGGAAGGCTCCCCTTCACAGCCTTGTCCAAAGCTGATAATGCTCTCCGGTGTCTGCAAATGATGCAGCATCACCTCGACCAGCTCGTCCTCTGTCGGCTTGAAGTTCATCCGCGTCTGCGGAGACGGAAAACCGCTGTCCTCAGGCTGCTCGGAGATACAGCCATAGCAGCCGGCATTGCACGTATACGAGACAGGCAGGCTTCCTTCCCAACGATGGAAGAAGTTGTTGGAAGCTGTCAGGCATTCGTATTCCAATGCACAGTGTGACAGGTGGTGGAGAATCCGGTTTTGCGGGAACATCTCCAACGTCTTCTCTACGCGCTGACGAAGCTCGTCCATCGGGAAATGCAGCGGGTTCCACTGGTGCGGATCATCGCTCTGACGGCCTGCTACCCAGAAACGATCGTCTTTCCATACAACTGCTGTATATCCAAACAGCGGAAACTTGCTATTTTTGTCGGTCTTCACGTAACCAGGCAGCAGCAGCCGTGTAAAGCCTTGAGGGATCAAGGCTCCTACCGACGTATAGCCGTCGAGCTTTACCATCTCGCCTGTGTCCGGGTCCATCCCGACCGGAACGGTATCGGGCAGGCTGACGAGTGTAGCTCCCTCTGGCAGCGGAATCAATTCTTCTTCCAATACTTCCGTCAATATATCTCCATTGCGAGCCACCGCGAGCAGCTCGGGGTGGTCGTATACATTGCCTTTTTCATCTGCGTACACTAAAAACATGGTACAATCGCCTCGCTTTTTTCGCTCAGCCCATTGTAACGCAACGATCAGACAATGTAAATGTGAACGGTTACCTGCTGAGGTAACGAAGCGGATTCATGGGGACGTTATCCTCTCTGACCTCAAAATGGAGATGGTAACCCGTCGAATCGCCGGTACGTCCCATGTAGCCGAGCATTTCTCCCCGCTCCACGTGCTGTCCCGGCTGCACGATGATTTTGCGCATATGGGCATAATACGTCTGCAAGCCTTCCCCGTGATCCAGAATGACGATGAAGCCGTAACCGCCCCGATTTCCACCCGCTTCCACCACAACGCCTTCTTTCGCAGCGTAGATCGGGGTCTGCCCTTCGCTCTGGTTCCACATGTCCAATCCTTTGTGCATCCTTCCCCACCGCGTACCAAAGCCGCTTGTCACAGTCGCTTCCTTCACCGGCCAATCCATAGCCCGCGAACGGTTGGCTTGGCGGCTGGCCGTCGTAACCGCATTACGCTTTCGCTGCCACTCTTTGGCAGTCAGCGAATTCATGTCAGAGATGGGGATATGAATGGTTTGACCTATGTAGAGGTTGTCCTCCATCAGCCGGAGCAGCGGGTTTCGCTCCAGCAGCATTTCTTTGCTTACACTGTAGCGTCTGGCGATGCTGTCCACCGTTTCCCCTCTCCTGACGGAGTGGGTAATCTCTTCTTTATTCAAAACCAGCTTCATGCCGATTCCCATCAGATTCGGCTTTACCATCCTGTTTAACTCCAACAGTTGTTTTAACGTCAATCCGTAGCGTTCGGCTATTTCCGACATCGTGTCCCCGTATTTTACGGTGTAGGTCATCACTTCACTTCTATTCGTCGAAGTCGGTTTGTCCAGGGAAGCAAAAGGGTTAAATGCTTCAAACAGGACCTGTTCGACTACGGCCTGTTTCACTTCGTCGCGACTCCCCCACCCTGCCGGCAGCTGCTCGTAATCCACTGACATTCCTCCTTCACGCCTGCGTTTCTGGCAGATTTGCCCTCAGTATCTGCACGAGCACTCTTTTATACGATATGCCTCGTCCGCATAAAAAATGACGGCGAGTCTAAGAACCCGCCGTCACTGTGCTTTGTTTTCCACGTGTCTGTTTCGTTTCGATGCTTTGCAAAAATTCTTCGTTTGTTTTGGAGTCTGCCAGTTTCCTCAAAAAGGACTCTACGTATTCCGAGGTTTCGTTCATGCTTTTGCGAATCGCCCACAGCTTTTCCAATTCTTCCTTGGAAAGGAGCAGCTCTTCGCGCCGGGTACCGGAGCGGCGAATATCGATCGCCGGGAAAATGCGGCGTTCGGACAGCTTTCGGTCCAGATGCAATTCCATATTGCCGGTTCCTTTGAATTCCTCGTAAATGACATCGTCCATGCGCGAACCCGTCTCTACCAGTGCAGTCGCCAAAATCGTCAGGCTGCCGCCTTCCTCGATGTTGCGGGCCGAGCCGAAGAACCGCTTCGGACGGTGGAACGCGGCGGGATCAATACCTCCCGAAAGCGTACGTCCGCTGGGCGGGATAACCAGGTTGTAGGCCCGTGCCAGACGGGTAATCGAATCGAGCAGGATGACGACATCTTTCTTATGCTCGACCAGCCGCTTGGCTCTTTCCAGCACGAGCTCCGCTACCTTGATATGGTTTTCGGGAACTTCGTCAAATGTGGAAGCGATTACTTCTCCCTGTACAGAACGCTGCATGTCGGTTACTTCCTCCGGGCGTTCATCGATCAAGAGAACAAACAGGTGGATGTCCGGCCGATTAGCAGTGATGCTGTTCGCGATTTCCTTGAGAAGTATGGTTTTGCCGGCCTTGGGGGGCGCTACAATCAAACCGCGCTGGCCGAGACCAACAGGGGCGATGAGATCCATCAGGCGGGCGGAAACGCGTTCTGGCGACGTTTCCAATACGAGTTTGTTTTGAGGATATAACGGTGTCAAGGCGGGGAAATGAAGTCGTTCGGCTGCCAATTCGGGGTCTTCTCCGTTTACAGCCTCTACTTGCAATAATCCGAAATAACGTTCATTTTCCTTGGGAGGTCGCACCTTACCAGATACCAAGTCTCCCATCCTCAGATCAAATCGGCGAATCTGCGACTGGGAGATGTAAATGTCCTCCGAGCTCGGGAGGTAGTTGATAGGGCGCAGGAATCCGTAGCCTTCCGGCAGGATTTCCAGCACCCCTTCCATAAACATCAGACCGTCTCTTTCGGCTCTGGCTCGAAGGATGGCGAAGATCAGCTCCTTCTTCTTCAGCTGGGAGTAATAAGGGATTTGATACTCCTTCGCGAGCTTGTAGAGATCGGTCAACTTCTTTTCTTCTAGTTCTGAAAGTAACATAATTCCACCACTCTTTATTTACTCTTCATCTATCTTCGTCTATTTGCTGCATTACAATACCAGACGAGGCTTGCGTTCCAAGCGGTGGGTTCCTTCGATGAAACGGATTGTTCCTGTCTTGGCTCGCATCACGACGGAATGAGTCGTAGCGCGCGTGCCCTGAATCCGAACGCCTTGCAGCAATTCACCGTCGGTAACGCCTGTGGCGGCAAAGATAGCATCGTCTCCTTTGACCAGATCATCCATGTGCAGCACTTGATAAGGATTGACCAATCCCATGCGTTTGCAGCGTTCCACTTCCTCTGCATTTTGCGGCAGCAGCTTGCCCTGGATCTCACCGCCCATACACTTGAGCGCTACAGCAGCCAGAACACCCTCAGGAGCTCCTCCAGAACCGAACAGGATGTCTACACCCGTATCCTCAAAAGCCGTGTTGATCGCTGCGGCTACGTCTCCGTCGGAAATCAGCCGGATGCGAGCACCTGCTTCGCGGATTTCATGAATAATCTTCTGGTGACGGTCCCGATCCAGCACGATCGCGACCAGGTCGCTGATGTCTTTGCCTTGCGCCTGGGCTACCGCCTTCAGGTTATCCTTGATGGGCGCGTTGATGTCGATCTTGCCCACCGCTTTCGGGCCAACGGCGATTTTCTCCATGTACATGTCAGGGGCGTGCAGCAGGTTGCCTTTGTCTGCAACGGCGATAACCGAGATAGCGCCCCACGTTCCCTTGGCAACGATATTGGTGCCCTCAAGCGGGTCTACGGCTACATCGACTGCCGGGGCGACTCCCTGGCCCAGCTTTTCACCGATATACAGCATCGGGGCTTCATCCATTTCGCCCTCGCCGATGACGACTGTCCCATCCATCGGTACGTTTTCAAATTCTTTGCGCATTGCGGTCGTGGCCGCATCGTCAGCCTCATCCTTTTTGCCGAGACCCATCCAACGCGCAGAGGCAAGTGCGGCTGCCTCCGTAACACGTACCAGTTCAAGCGTTAAACTACGTTCCATTCTGGAAGACTCCTCTCCTGGCAATGAGTTACTGCTGTTGACGTTCCTTTTCTCCCAAGCTAACCCGCCGAACATTCGCTCCCAGGCTTTGCAGCTTGCTGACAAGGTTTTCATACCCGCGGTCGATATGCTCTAAACCTTCCACCTCTGTCACGCCGTTCGTAGCCAAACCTGCGATGACTAAAGCCGCGCCTGCCCGCAGGTCGGAAGCAACTACCTTGGCGCCGTTCAATTGGCTGCCTCCCTCGATAATTGCCGAACGGCCCTCGATCTTCAGGTTGGCACCCATACGGCGCAGCTCGTCTACATGGCGGAAACGGGCGCTGTAAATGTTGTCGGTCACAATGCTGGACCCCGAAGCCAGAGTGAGCAGCGTCGTGATCGGCTGCTGCAAGTCCGTCGGAAAGCCTGGGTACGGACTCGTCTTTACATCAATGGATCGGTACTGCCCATTGCCGTTCACCTGAATACAGTCGTCCATTTCCAGCACGTCCACGCCGATCTCCCGCAGTTTGGCTGTGACAGACTCGAGATGCTTGGGAATCACATTTTCAAGCGTGACGCTGCCATTGGTCGCTGCTGCCGCTATCATATACGTTCCGGCTTCGATCCGGTCGGGAATGATCGTATGGCGGCAGCCGCGCAGGCGGTCTACCCCTTGGATCCGGATGAGATCGGTCCCGGCTCCCTTGATGTTGGCCCCCATATTGTTGAGCAGGGTAGCTACATCGACGATTTCCGGCTCGCGAGCCGCATTTTCGATAATCGTGACACCCTCTGCCTTGGAGGCTGCCAACATAATGTTGATAGTCGCCCCCACACTGACCAGGTCGAGGTAAATACGGGCGCCCTTCAATCTGCCATTCGGGGCTTGAATCGTCATTACACCATTTTTGTTCGTCACTTTGGCGCCGAGTGCTTCAAACCCTTTAATGTGCAGGTCGACTGGACGCGGCCCCAAGTCGCACCCTCCCGGCAAGCCGACGCGCGCTTCCCCGAACTTGGCCAGAAGCGCCCCCCACAAATAATAAGAAGCGCGCAATTTTTTTACGCGTCCATTGGGCATCAGCATCGACTTCATCGGGCGGCCGTCCACTTCCATCCAATCATCTTCGAACAACACATCGGCTCCCATTTCTCGCAGGAGTTCGTGATAGATTTCCACATCTTGAATATGCGGCAAATTCTCAATCACAACCGGCCCGTCTGCCAGCAGCGCAGCAGGAACCAGGGCAACGGCACTGTTTTTTGCCCCGCTGATGGTAACCGAGCCCTGAAGCGGGGTTCCCCCGTTGATGATCAGCTTTTCCATGTTTTGCTCTCCTCAGGCTTAATCGGGAAATGAGCACCTTCCCCAGCGGAAAAGGTGCTCTTATATTTATACGTACAATACGATCAGTTGGGACTTACTTTTGCATTTTTGCCCAGTCGGACAAGAACTTCTCCAGACCGCTGTCAGTCAACGGATGCGCAATCAACTGATGAAAAACCTTGTGGGGAATCGTCGCAAAATGGGCTCCGCGACGAGCGGCTTCCGTCACATGGACTGGATGGCGTACCGAAGCGGCGATAATTTCTGTCTCGATACCGTGAACAGAGAAAATTTCCGCAATATCTTCGATCAGCTGCATGCCGTCATGACCGATGTCATCGAGACGTCCCAGGAACGGAGATACATACGTCGCTCCGGCACGTGCTGCGAGCAGCGCTTGATTGGCCGAAAAGACCAATGTCACATTGGTGCGAATCTTCCGCTTGGCAAAATACTTGACTGCTTTCAGGCCTTCTGCCGTCATCGGAACCTTGACGACAATGTTTTTGGACAAAGAAGCAAGCTTTTCGCCTTCTTCGATCATGCCCTTGGCATCAGTGCTGATGACCTCTGCACTGATCGGACCGTCTACGATGTCGATAATCTCTTTTAAGGTCTCGATAAAATCGCGGCCTTCCTTGGCTACCAGAGAAGGGTTGGTCGTGACCCCCGCCACTACGCCCCACTCGTGAATCTCGCGGATTTCATCGACGTTTGCCGTATCAATCAAAAAGCGCATGATGGACCTCCTTGGTTACGCACGATTGCTGCTGCCGAACAGGCGCATTTTGCCTTTGACAACTTCCTTGATCGCCTCGCGAGCCGGACCGAGATATTTGCGCGGGTCGATCTCGTTCGGCTTGGCTGCCAGCACCTTGCGTACTGTTTCCGTGCATGCGACTTGACTTTCTGTATTTACGTTGATTTTTCCGACACCGAGAGAAATCGATTTGACGATCGCTTCGTCCGGAACACCGGAACCGCCGTGAAGAACGATCGGGGAACCGATGCTGTTTGCAACCTTCTCGATAATGTCGAAACGGATTTTCGGCTCGCCTTTGTACATGCCATGCGCTGTACCGACAGCAATAGCCAGGTAGTCTACTTTGGTTTCTTCCCAGAAACGGATCGCTTCTTCAGGATTTGCAAGAGTAGCGTCTTCTTCGTCAACAGACAGATCATCTTCTACTCCGCCAATGGTACCGAGCTCGCCTTCAACAGAGACGCCAACTGCGTGGGCAGCCTCCACAACCTGTTTCGTCAGGCGAATGTTGTCCTCGAACGAATGGTGAGATCCGTCGAACATCACGGAAGAAAAGCCGGCACGGATACATTTCATGACGATGTCAAAGTTGCTGCCGTGATCGAGGTGCAGCGCAACAGGAACGCCGGAGCGCTCTGCCGCTACCTTGGCAATCGCGACCGTGTAATCCAGGCCCATGTACTTGAGTGCGCCTTCAGACACGCCGAAAATGACCGGGGATTTCTCTTCCATAGCAGCTTCCGTAATCGCTTGCGTAAACTCCAGGTTATTGAGGTTGAACTGTCCGACAGCATATTTATGCTTCTTGACGTCTTCGGTAAAAGCGGTCATAGGTACTAGTGGCATATGATAATCCTCCTTAGCAGACTCTGTAACGTGGCTTATTATACCACAGACATCTGCTTGTTAACAGGTACGCTTGTCTTGATAGATATATCCAGGATTGCTCAACAGGCCAACTGCTGATGAACAGCGAGGCGAAGCTCGTCAATATCAAACGGCTTGGTGAAGTGTGTCAACGCCCCCAGCTGTGTCGCTTCTTTAATCATGTCCAGTTCGCCGTAGGCCGTCATCATGATAACCTTGATATCCTGATTAATTTTTTTGATGTGCTTCAAAATCTCGATGCCATCCATCCCGGGGATTTTCATATCCAGAATGACCAGATCCGGAGACTCTTTTTCGACGATTTCCAGAGCCATCTTCCCATTCGCAGCCTGGAATGTTTTATAGCCTTCCTTGCCAAGAACCTCGTACAGCAGGATTCGTATGCCGTACTGATCATCGACAACCAACACTTTTTTATCCCGTTTATCCTGCATGTTTCGTCCATCCCCCTGCTTATAAGGCCGTAAACTTTATAACCTTGATTCGCCTAAATTCAGGAAAATCCTGCTCCTGTCCTTGAAATTTTCCCGCATCCCCGTCTTCGAGTATAATAATTGGCAACCATTCGTATATGTGAGGAGACCCCGCTGCCATGAACATGGTTTGGATTATTTGCCTGTTTACCTTCGTTATCCATACATCGGAGACGCTCTCCTACGCGCTGCGGTACGCTGGCATACAGACCGGGAGGCTCGCCGTAGCGCTCTCCCTGACCGGAATTATCGTCCTCGTCTCCCGCACCTCCAACATGATACAGGCTCCGTTCACCGGGGGACTGATCGACCATGCGTCTGCTGAAAATACGGATGTCCTTCCCTTTCTGCACATGATCATCGGTATGGCGTCACTGGGGACATTGGCGGCTATTCTGCTGTTTCCGACACTCGTGCAGCTCTCAAAACGGCTGATTGCCCACCTGGAGCTGACAGGCTCGCTTCCCCAGATGCTAAAGACGACTGTTTCCATCCATAGTATCCGTCAGGTCAAGCATCACATCCGCTTGCCGCGCCTGCCTGACCTCGCCCGCTTTCGGATCAAGGGCATCCCGTACAGGCTGCTGCTTTTAAATTGTATGGTTACCGGAATCTACACGACCGGCGTGCTAGCCACCCTTTACGCTTCGCTGCTTGTGCCCGAGTTCAAGGCGACAGTCTTGTCGGCATCCGGGACCATCAACGGCATCGCCACGATCATCCTGACCATTTTCATCGATCCGCAAGTGGGACTCTTGACAGACAAGGCGATGCAAGGGCAGAGCGAGATGACACATATCCGCGACATCTATTTGGGACTGATGATCTCGCGCTTTTTCGGCACGTTGCTGGCACAGCTTTTGCTCGTGCCCGCCGCATACTGGGTCGCCTGGATCGCTCCTCTGTTTCAGACGTAGAGGGAGGGCGAAAAGGTTCCACGCGCACTGTTTTTTGGAAAATTAATCCAACTCCTGCACCTATCCGGGCAGACTGGTTTGGAGCATGCAAAAACGCACCAGCGGAGGCTAAATCCGCTCGTGCGTTTTTCTTTAGCTTACTATCGTTTATTGGTCAGAGATGCGTGTACAAAATCGCGGAACAACGGCTGCGGACGGTTCGGACGGGACGTGAACTCCGGATGGAATTGGGTCGCCAGGAACCATGGGTGGTCTTCCACTTCCACGATTTCTACCAGACGTCCGTCTGGAGTCGTACCGGAGAAGCGCATGCCCAGCTTAGCGAGCTGCTCGCGGTAGTCGTTGTTTACTTCATAGCGGTGGCGATGGCGCTCGTACACCATGGTGCTGTTGTAAGCACGCTCTGCCAGGCTTCCTTCGAGAACTTTTGTCGGTCCGCGGCCCAGACGCATGGTACCGCCTTTGTCCTCGATATTCTTTTGCTCAGGCAGCAGGTCGATGACGGGGTATTTCGTATCGGGGTTGATCTCGGAGCTGTTGGCTCCGTCCATGCCAGCTACATGGCGGGCAAATTCGATCACCGAGATTTGCATCCCCAGACAGATTCCCAGGAATGGGACCTTGTTCTCACGAGCGTAACGGGTAGCTGTAATTTTGCCTTCGATACCGCGATCCCCGAAACCGCCCGGTACGAGAATGCCGTCTACATCGCCCAGCAATTCGTGCACGTTTTCCGGAGTAACTTCTTCTGCGCTTACCCACTTGATCTTGATCGCCGAGTCATTGGCAAAACCGGCATGATGCAGAGCCTCGGCTACAGACAGGTAAGCATCCGGCAATTCGACGTATTTGCCGACAATGGCAATACGGGTTGTCTTGGACAGGTTTTTGATCTTGGCCACGAGTGCTTTCCACTCTGTCATGTCCGCTTCCTGGCAGGTGAGTCCGAGATGACGGCAGACATAGTCGTCAAGTCCCTGCGCTTGCAGCTGGAGCGGCACGTCATACAACGTTTCCGCATCTACGCACTCGATCACAGCGTTTTTGTCGATGTCGCAGAACAGTGCCAGCTTGTCCTTCATGTCCTGGGACAGAGGCTGTTCTGTACGGGTCACGATGACGTTTGGCTGAATGCCCAGGCTGCGCAGCTCTTTCACGCTGTGCTGGGTCGGTTTTGTTTTCATTTCGCCAGCGGCTTTGATATACGGGACCAGTGTCACGTGAATGTACATCACGTTTTCGCGTCCAATATCGCTCTTGATCTGGCGGATCGCTTCAAGGAACGGGAGACTCTCGATATCGCCGACGGTTCCGCCGATTTCGGTAATCACGACGTCAGCTCCGGTCTCTTGTCCCGAACGGAAAATGCGGTCCTTGATTTCGTTGGTAATGTGCGGAATAACCTGCACGGTTCCGCCCAAATAATCGCCCCGGCGCTCCTTCGCGATTACGGTCGAGTAAATTTTTCCGGTCGTTACGTTGGAGTTGGCGCTCAGGTTGATGTCGATAAAGCGCTCGTAGTGGCCCAAGTCCAGGTCCGTCTCTGCCCCGTCATCGGTCACAAATACCTCGCCGTGCTGATACGGGCTCATCGTACCCGGATCGACGTTGATGTATGGGTCACATTTTTGAATCGAAACCTTTAACCCTCTGTTTTTCAGGAGTCTGCCCAGAGAAGCCGCAGTAATCCCTTTTCCTAACGAGGATACGACCCCGCCTGTCACAAAAATGTACTTCGTCATCGTTTTACGTCCCCTCTTTCCCCTGTTTCCTGGATCAGTTGATATTGATGAATGCACGAATGAAGACGGCTCCCAAAAAAGAAAAAACAAAAGCGAGTCCTATCCCGAACGAATCGGGTAGGGGCACTTTTGTTTTGTAGTTTCCCATATAATATCCTTCTTCATGTGAAGCCCAAGGAGTATTTTATCTTGTCTTCCAAGCGTAAGTCAAGAATTATAAATCTTCATTTTCATCGTCGAATTCATCGACAGGATCTTCGTCTGCCAAATCGTCGTCTTCCTCTTCAAAAAGCTCTTCTTCCTCAAGCTCTTCATCTTCGTCGAGGTCGGGATCAAGCTCTTCTTCGAGATCGTCTCCATCTTCTTCCGTGAACTCGTCGTCTTCGAAGATCGCGATCTCGTCCTCTTCGTATTCCTCGACAAGCTCTTCCTCTGCCTCGTAATCGTCGAAGTCGTCGTCGAGGATAACCTTTTTCTTTTTGCCGCCTTCTTGAGTTTCTTCGACGGTATCCGTCGGGTACCAGCGCTTCAGTCCCCAGTTGTTGTCGCCCAAGCAGACAAAACGGCCGTCAATGTTCACTTCGGTATATACTTGAGCGATGATAGCCATTTTTTCTTCTTCGTTCATTCCGCGCAGCTCGGCCAATTGATCCATCAAATCGCGAAAATTGTGGGTTTGATTGGTTTCACGCAAAATTTCGTATGCGATATCGACCAAAGCCATTTCGTTTAGTTTTTCACGTTCCAGATGTGCAAGTATTTGACTCACCCAAGGCACGTCCTTTCATTTAGAAAACTTGGGCCACTGTCAAGCTTTCGTGAAGCCGACCGAGCCTTCATGATAACCGATGCTAACTGATAACCCACGGCCACAGTTAACCAACAATAAATTGGCTATGATACAGTATTCCTTATTTTAGACGAAAATGCAAGGGATTCAAACGCCGGTTTTGGGCAAATCTCCCGTTACGCTTCAAATCGTTGGGAAATGCCGGCAAAATCTGTTGGGGAATCCCGGAATAACCAGACGGAAAAGACGGGAAGCGGCTGCCGCCTCGGGAGGGACAACCGCTTCCGCTATGTGCGAGATCCTTTGTTTTTACATGTTGCGGCGGTACTGCCCGCCCACTTCGTACAAAGCGGCGCTGATCTGTCCGAGCGACGCCACCTTCACGGTCTCCATCAGCTCGGCGAAAATATTACCACCGTTCATCGCCACTTCCTGCAATTTTTTCAAGGCGGCGGGAGCGGCGTCGCGGTTGCGCTCCTGGAAGGCCCGCAGGTTTTGAATCTGCTGCTCCTTTTCTTCTTCTGTCGCACGGGCCAGCTCAATCTCGTAGTCTTCCTCGGAGGCATTCGGATTGAGGAAGGTATTGACCCCGATAATCGGCAGCTCCCCGCTGTGCTTTTTCATCTCGTAGTACATCGACTCATCCTGGATCTTGCCGCGCTGATATTGCGTTTCCATCGCGCCGAGCACGCCCCCGCGCGAATTCAGCCGCTCAAACTCCTGCAGCACTGCTTCTTCGACCAGGTCGGTCAGCTCTTCGATGATGAACGAGCCTTGCAGCGGATTCTCGTTTTTCGCCAGCCCCATTTCCTTGTTGATGATCATCTGGATCGCCATCGCGCGGCGGACGGAATTTTCCGTCGGCGTCGTGATCGCTTCGTCGTAGGCGTTTGTATGCAAGGAATTGCAGTTGTCGTAAATGGCAATCAAAGCCTGCAGGGTCGTGCGAATGTCGTTGAAGTCCATCTCCTGGGCGTGCAGGGAGCGGCCCGATGTCTGAATGTGGTACTTCAGCTTTTGGCTGCGCTCGTTGCCGCCGTAGCGGTTTTTCATCACCGTCGCCCAGATGCGGCGGGCAACCCGTCCGATCACCGTATATTCGGGATCGAGACCGTTCGAGAAGAAAAACGACAGGTTCGGCGCAAAATCGTCAATGTGCATGCCGCGGCTGAGGTAGTACTCCACATAGGTAAAGCCGTTCGCCAGGGTAAAGGCAAGCTGTGTGATCGGGTTGGCACCCGCTTCCGCGATATGGTAGCCGGAAATGGAGACCGAGTAGTAATTGCGCACCTTGTGGTCGATAAAGTACTGCTGGATATCGCCCATCATCCGCAGGGCGAACTCCGTGGAAAAGATGCACGTGTTCTGCCCTTGATCCTCTTTCAAAATGTCCGCCTGGACCGTCCCGCGCACAGTAGAGAGGGTGTATGCCTTGATCTGTTCATACTCCTCCGGCGTGGGCTGCCGCCCCTCGCGCTGGGCAAACTTCTCCACCTGCTGGTCGATCGCCGTGTTCATGAATTTGGCCAAAATCATCGGAGCCGGTCCGTTGATCGTCATCGACACAGACGTCGTCGGAGCACACAAGTCAAAGCCGGCATACAGCTTCTTCATGTCGTCCAGCGTACAGACGCTGACGCCGCTTGTGCCGATTTTCCCGTAAATGTCCGGCCGGTAATCGGGGTCTTCCCCGTACAGCG
>k87-104605_pt1 | contig 27048 bp, 20 predicted proteins | sample MGYA00084031_6733416 | MGnify analysis MGYA00084031
ACAAGCTATCTCTAATGAATTACCAGCTGATTATGCTAAAGAATTACCAGTTTATGAAGCTGGCAATAGTAGTGCTACACGTGCAGACTCAGGAGAAGTGATTCAAGCATTAAGTAAATCAGTTCCTGCATTCTTTGGTGGTTCAGCAGACTTAGCTTCATCAAACAAATCAAATGTTAAAGACGAAGCAGACTTTGACAGCGAAACACCAGAAGGACGCAACATTTGGTTCGGTGTTCGTGAATTTGGAATGGCAGCAGCAGTTAATGGTATGACTGTACATGGTGGTGTTAAACCTTATGGTGCAACATTCTTCGTATTCAGTGACTACTTGAAACCAGCAGTTCGTCTTTCAGCAATCATGGGCATACCATCAACATTCGTATTTACTCATGATTCAATCGCTGTAGGTGAAGATGGTCCAACTCATGAACCAGTAGAACAATTGGCTGGTTTAAGAGCAATTCCAAACTTAAATGTTATTCGTCCAGCTGATGGTAACGAAACAAGAGTTGCATGGAAAGTTGCGTTAGAATCTAAATCAACACCAACAGCATTAGTTTTAACAAGACAAAACTTAACTGCTTTAGATGTTGAAGAATCAGTATTAGAAGAAGGCGTTCGTAAAGGCGGATATGTTGTATATCGTTCAGAAATCGAACCTGAATACTTATTGCTAGCTTCTGGTTCAGAAGTATCTTTAGCTGTAGATGCAGCAAGAGATATCGAAGCACAAGGTAAAGGTGTACAAGTTGTATCATTACCTAACTGGAATGCTTTCGATCAACAAGATTCAGCGTATAAAGAATCAGTACTACCATCTTCAATTACGAAACGTGTCGCTATAGAAATGGCTTCATCTCTAGGTTGGCATAAATATGTAGGTCTTGAAGGTAAAGTTATTGGCATTGATACATTCGGTGCAAGTGCTCCTGGTGACCTAGTCGTAGAAAAATACGGATTCACTAAAGAAAACGTATTAAATCAAGTATTAAGCTTCTAATTATTTAACAAAAGCCTCATCCAAGAAATTTGGCTGAGGCTTTTTTATTTTAAACATCAAGTTTCGTCTTGATAAAATGTAATGAATTTAGTAAACTTTTAAAGGATACAGAAAGTGGGTGAAATAATGGCAACATGGTTAGCTATATTATTAATCATCGTGGCATTAATCGGTGGGCTTGCAATTGGATTTTTCCTTGCACGTAAATATATGATGGATTACTTGAAAAAGAATCCACCAATTAATGAAGAAATGTTACGTATGATGATGATGCAAATGGGTCAAAAACCATCTCAAAAGAAAATTAACCAAATGATGACAATGATGAATAAGAATATGGATCAAAAAACTAAATAGTCTTATATTAATCATAAGTAAAAATAAAACGTATAATCGTGATATTTTTAAAAGCCAGTTACACTATTATCGTGTAATTGGCTTTTTATCTTGAGGTTTCACTTATTGTTCAAATAAAAGTGTTTTAACTTATTTGTAATTTGATAGAATAGAATTAAGAGTGAGGGGGGACGATTGTGGAATTAACAGTTTTTGTAGCGTTTGGTGCAGGCATATTAAGTTTTGTATCTCCTTGCGTATTACCAATTTATCCTGCATTTGTTTCATATATAACTGGAATGAGTTATGATGATTTGAAAAGTAAAGGACTTAGTCGTAATGCGATATTACATACAATTACCTTTTTAATAGGATTTAGTTTCATTTATATGATATTAGGTATGGGTATAGGATATATTTCGGGTATGCTCATTAACTACCAAACTTTAATAAGACAAATAGGTGCAATTATTATCATCGTATTTGGTCTCATTATATTAGGTGTATTTCAACCTCAATTTTTAATGAAAGACCGTAAAATTAATTTTAAAACTAAGCCATCAGGTTATGTCGGTACATTTTTAATTGGTATGGCATTTGCAGCAGGTTGGACACCTTGTAACGGACCAATTATCGCAGCAATTGGCACATTAGCAGCTACTAACTCTTCACAAGCATTATTGTATATGTTGTTATATGTGCTAGGATTTAGTATTCCATTCTTTGTATTGACGTTCTTTATAACAAAATTACAAATTATTAAAAAGTACAATGTTGCTATCATGAAGTTTGGTGGTATAATTATGATAATTATGGGGATATTATTGTTCTTTGATTTGTTAACAGAGATAACGATATTTTTCCAATCTATAGGTTTGGAATAACCATAAATGAAATTTCGTACTTATAAGGGGTTTTAGATATGTATTTGCTTTTTTCATTTGTAATAGCTGCTTTAATGGGTTTAGCAGTTATTGTTGTTAGAATGAAAGCTCAAAATTATCCAACTAATACTAAAAAAATTGTATTGCCGCCGTTTTTTATGGCAACAGGTGCATTAATGTATGTGGTGCCATATTTCAGATTAAATGGTGGAGAAATTATAGAAGCCGTTTTAGTTGGGTTATTCTTTTCATTGTTTCTGATTTTTACTTCGAACTTTGAAATTAAAGATTCAAAAATATACATGAAACGATCTAAACTGTTTCCAGTCATTTTGATTACTTTATTAATCATCAGAAGTGTAGGTAAATTCTTCTTAAGTGATTCAATTGATCCAGGTCAATTAGCAGGTATGTTTTTCTTGCTAGCATTTAGCATGATTGTACCGTGGAGAATTGCTATGTATTTAAAATATAAAAAGTTAAAAGACCAAATGTCTATCGTAAATTAAAAACAACGCACAACTCATCTATTGAGTGTGCGTTGTTTTTGCTTCGGAAATTTCTTCTCTATGATCAAAGATAGAAAATTTATTTTTTTCGTCGTCTGCTAATTCGAACAAATTTAAATATGGTGTATAATCAATATTAAGTTCTGTTAGCTTTTTCTTCATAAATTTGTGATCCCTTTTTGGTGTCGCTATTATATAACCTCGCATAATATGATCGAGTTCAATTGTTGTGGCATGTTCTTCTAAAGCTATTTTAGATATTCGACCACCTATTTTTTCTTTAGCGACATCTCTAAATAAATCAGGTACCGGTGAAACTAATTCGTTTAATAAACTACGCGCCTCGTCATTCCATAAAGGTAATGCCTTATGAATGTAATATTCTTGCCAATCTAGTTCACTCATACCGTTATCTTTAGGCATGCGCTTTAAAAATTTACGAAACATAAAGAATCCACCAATTGCAAGTAACGAAATAAATACTATGCACCATAAAACTATAAAAAATATAAATGCGTTACTCAATGAAATCACTCCTTAAATTAAGTATAAATGAAGCATTTCAACCTGTCTAACAAATATTTGTAAAGGAGCATTATAATGAAAATATTACATACTGCTGATTGGCACATCGGTAAGACGATTAATGGCCAATCATTAATAGAAGACCAAAAATTTATACTCAATCAATTATTTGATGCAATTAAAGAACATAATCCAGATGTTGTTGTAATTAGCGGTGATTTATATGACTTACACTATCCTAATAAAGAAGCGATGGTTGTTTTGGAAGATGCATTATCAATGATTAATTTAGAACTTGATACACCAATCATCGCAATAAGTGGTAATCATGACGGAAAAGAGCGTCTTAATTACGGTGAAAAATGGTTTGAAAAAACAGGTTTAAAAATCATGACGAGTTATGATCAATTATTGGAACCTATTAAAATGAATGACGTCAATATATATGTTATGCCTTATTTTACACCAGCTGACGTAAGACAAGTGTTCGAGGTTAAAGACATCCATACACATCAAGAAGCGACGGAACATATTGTTGGTGAAATAGAGAAGGTTATGAATAAAGACGAAACTAATATATTAATTGGTCATTTGTTTGTAGCAGGTGGAGCATCATCAGACTCTGAAAGACCACTTTCAATCGGTACAATTGAAACAGTTACTGCAAATACATTTAATGCTTTTGATGCGGTCTTATTAGGGCATTTACATCACCCGTTTGCAATTCAATCAGATTATATATTTTACGCGGGAACGCCAATGCAATATTCGTTCTCTGAGGCAAATCAGGCAAAAGGTTATCGATTATTTGATATCGAGAAAAAAGGATTTAAGCAAACATTTATCCCTCTTGAACCAAGACGTTCATTTAATGTTGTGAATGCGCGCTATGAGGATGTTATACATGAGGAAGTTAAAATTAAAAATAAAGATGACTACTTTCATTTTAAGTTAACAGATATGGATCATGTGACGGATCCACTAATGAAGATTAGAAACATTTATCCTAATACGCTACAAATATCAAGACAAGATTATGAAGTAGCATATGATGAGATAGATGTAGATGTGCATACATTAAGTGATCTTGAAATTATTGAATCTTTCTATAATCATGTGACTGAAGAAACATTAGAAGGTATTAAGAAAGATAAAGTCATTCAACTGCTAGAAAAACATCTGAATAAAGGAGCGACTGAATAATATGAGACCTTTATCATTAAATATGCAATACTTTGGCCCGTTTATTGATGAGAAAGTTGATTTTAGACATTTATCTAAATCCCAGCTTTTCTTAATATGTGGTAAGACAGGATCAGGTAAAACGATGATTTTTGATGCGATGGTATATGCATTGTTCGGTAAGACATCTACAGAGTCCAGAGAAGAAGTAGATTTGAGAAGTCACTTTGCAGATCCAAAGTTACCTACAGAAGTTCAGTTTGAATTTGAGATTAAAGGCGAATCGTATCTAGTTACGAGAACGGTAAAATACATAAAAGAAGGCAATAAGAATCCTACGAATGCTACTGTTGAAGTATATAAGAAAGTAAATGACAAATGGGAACTCGAGACAAAGTCTATTAATACTAGTAATGATTACTTAAAGCAGTTATTACATATGAATGTGAAGCAGTTTAGACAAATACTTATTCTTCCACAAGGTGAGTTCAAACAATTTTTAGTATCAAATAGCACGGATAAGCGCAGTATACTTAGAACGCTATTTGATAGTGATAGGTTTGAAGAATTACAAGAGCAGTTAGAATCAGAGATGAAGAAGGAATTAGCGCTAATAGAAAGTCATTATCAAAAAATATCTCAATATATGAGTGATATGCACGACTTTGAAGATGAACAGCTCAAAGATATAAAGGCTATTGAAGGATATCGATATCAAACAATCATGCTTTCAATAGATTTATACGATAAAGTGGGTAATGAAAAGTTAAAAGTGTCGTTAGCAGAGAAAGAGAAACAAGAAAAACAAGTTAGTGAAATAGAGAAAGCTTTTGAAAACGAAAAAACATTAAACGAAAACTTTAACACTTTATATGAAAAAGAAGCATTACTAAAAGCATTAAGAAAAGATGAAGCGGAAATCAATGATTTAAGAAAACATTTAAAGTATTTAAAAACAGTTCAAAGCATGACATATCAATATAATCAATTAACAGATAAAGAACAGGCGTTAAATCTCGAAATAAAGAATGAAGAGGAACTACAACAAAGTATAGAACGTAATAAGTTGAAATTAAATGAATTAACAGAGCGTCTTTCAAAATTAAATGAGAATAGTGTGAAGATAGAACAGTATAGACAATTTGTGCAAAATACTAAACATATCAAAATGAGTTTAAATAAGTATCTAGAAGCGGAAACTAAACTTCCAAAAGTTATAGAAGAACAACAAGCATTGAATAAAGAGACAGATAAAGATAAACAAGAATTACAAACTTTTAAAAACAAACTTAATGCTATCAGTTACGATGAGTCTGAAGAACAAAATAAGACAAAACAAAAAGAAACGTTAAAGCTCAACTTGCAAGATCTTCAAACTAAACAAAAGCAGTATCATGAAAAGCTTGAATTATTAGAAAAACAGCAAGCATATACAAGTGAACTCGTTAAACTGGAAAAAGAGAAAGCTCATTTTGAAGAAAAGCTAAAAGTTAAGCGACAGTTTGACATATTAAGTGTAGAAGATGAAATTTTAAAAATTCAACAGCATGTACATCAAGGTGATGATTGTCCTATATGTGGATCAATGATTGAAACGATTAATGGAGATTATGATTTTGAAAGTTTAAGAAAAGAGAAAGCTCAACAATTAGAAGTGGAGCAAAGCCTACAAGGTGTTATTTATAAGATGACAACTTATAACGAAAGATTGAAATTAACGAAAGAACAGTTAGACAAATTAATGGATATTTCAGACGTACAAACAGAAATAGACAATACGACGGAACAAATTAATCAACTCGTAAATGAGATTCAGCTATATAGAGAGCGTAGACAATATAAGCAAAGTTTGCAAAACCAAATTCACGACATTGAAAAAGGTTTAACGCAAAATGAATTGCAACTGAATGATTTGAAAAACCAAATAACGATATATGAGAATGATGTCATCTATTTTAAGCAAGAAACAAAATTTGATGAGGTCGTACAATTTGAGAAGCAAGTACAGCAATATGAAAAAGCATTAACAGTATATGATGACGAGTTAAATCAATTAAACGTTCAAGTGGACAAGTGCAAAGAAGATAAGCAAGGCCTTCAAATGAAAGGAGCTACTGTTAAAGAGCGTAAATCGATGATAGAGGAACAAATCAAATTAACACGTGATTATTTAAGCAGAGAGATGGAACAACATCAAATTACATCTTATGAACAATTAGATGAGTTGTTACAACAAATTAATGACATTGATGAACATGAAGAAAAAATTAACCAATTTGATAAAAAATATATAGAAGTAGAAGCGGTTGTTAAAGAATTAGGTAAAAAAGTGAAGGATAAAGAAAGACCAGATACTTTGAAAACTGAGCATTTATTGAATGATGCAAAAGAAACGTTATCGGTCATTGTTAAGCAGTTGAATCAGCTTCAATTGAAAATAGATCAAAACAAGCAAAAATCAACTGCTATAAAAGGTGTAGTAGATAAGATTGAGCATGATTTACAAGAGCAAGCAGAAATGATTGAGCTATCAAGAATTATGAATGGTAAAAACAGTCAGAAATTATCTTTAGAGAATTATGTGCTTATTTATTATTTAAATCATATTTTAGATAATGCTAATAGACATTTCCTTAGAATGACGAATAATAGATATCAGCTTGTGCGCAAAAAAGAAAAGTCTCAAGGACTGAGTGGGTTAGAGATAGAAGTATTTGATCGTTTTTCTAATAGAACAAGGCATATTACTTCGTTGTCAGGTGGAGAAACGTTCCAAGCTTCTTTATCTTTAGCGATAGGCTTATCGGATGTTGTGCAGCAAGAAGCGGGTGCGATACATTTAGAATCGATGTTTATTGATGAAGGATTTGGTACATTAGACTCTGAAACTTTAGAAACAGCATTAGATACTTTAGTTAACGTACAAATATCAGGTCGTTTAGTTGGCATTATTTCACACGTATCGGAATTGAAGACGAGAATACCGACTATTTTAAATGTTAATAAAAATGGATTTTTAAGCACAACATCTTTTAGTTATAACTGATTGACACATCAAAGACATAAATAGCTTAAAATACGTATTTAAGTAGAGAATTTTATTTGATATATTTTAAGTAACAGAGTTATGGGAGTGTTGAGATGAAAAAGGGAATATTATTGAGTTTAATTGCGGGCATTATGTTAATCGTAAGCGCGTGTAGCAATAACGCGATTGAACCAGATAGTCAATTCGGTAATAAAATGCAGTCTTTTAATGTTACTGATCAAAATGGGGATAAGTTTTCACAGAAAGACATGAAAGGTAAAGTTTATATAGCTGATTTTATCTTTACAAACTGTGAGACAGTTTGTCCACCCATGACTTATAACATGAGCACGGTAATAGACGAGTTAGAAAAAGATGGTGTGAAGGATTATAGCGTTATAAGTTTTAGCGTTGATCCTAAAAATGATACACCTAAGAAATTGAAAGACTATGTTAAGCAATACAATGTGCCTCCAAATAAATGGACATTGCTTACAAATTACGATTTCAAGTTTATTAAGCAATATGCAGAAGATAACTTTAAGTCAATAGTAGCACCGCCGCCAAAAGGTAGCACACAAGTTACGCATGGTACAAGCTTCTATTTAATTGATCAAAACGGTAAGATTGTTAAGTCGTATAGCGGTCAAGACGCGGGAGATAAAAAGTTTCCAAAATCAGAAATTGTGGCAGATGTGAAAACGTTAGTAGAAGAAGGACCAATTGAAGATTAGTATAAACATCTACAATAAAAAACACCCATTAACCGTCTTGAGGCGATTAATGGGTGCTTTTTATTTACTAATATGTAAAACTTACTTTTCACGTAAAGTATCGCGGATTTCTGTAAGTAATACAGTTTGCTCGTCAACTTCTTCTTCAACTTCACCTTTTTTCATTACAGTATTTGCAATTTTGATAAAGATGAATAAAGCGAAGGCAACTATTATGAAGTCGATAATAGATTGTATGAATAAACCATACTTAATACCCATAAGTGACCATTTTTCAGCAAAGTCAACTTCTCCGAATATTAAACCAATAAGTGGCATAATGACGTTTTCAACTAATGATGTAACAATTTTGTTAAAGGCAGCACCAATAACAACGGCGATTGCTAAATCTAAAACGTTACCTTGCAACGCAAAGTCTTTAAATTCTTTTAATAATGACATATTAAACACCTCCTTGTCGACATTATCATACATTAAACTACTAAAAATTGAAATAGTCAATTTGATTTTATTCCTATTATTTGTTAAAGTGTTGCATGTTGCTGTTTTATATTGACTTTTAAAATTAATAGGATTATGAACAGTCAAAACGGGAATACATAAATACGAGTTTGTAAATTTGAGAGGAGAATGAAAATGTCTAATATGCCAATGCAACCAAATGGTAGGAAACTATCGAATGTTTTTACGGCATCTGCAATTGTTATAGGTATTATTGTGGCAATTGGAGCTATTTTTCCAACACAGTTTGGCGATGTAACAAGCGACATTAGTAGTTGGATTTCTACATATTTTGGTTGGTACTACATGATTATTACTATTGGTATGGTATTTTTCTGTATATTTATCATATTCAGCCCAATTGGTAAGTTGAAACTTGGTAGACCACAGGATAAACCAGAATTCAATACAGTTTCATGGTTTGCGATGTTATTTAGTGCTGGAATGGGTATAGGTTTGGTCTTTTATGGAGCAGCTGAACCGATGTCTCATTATCTATCACCTCCAACTGCTGATCCAGAAACAAGAGAAGCAATGACTGAATCAATGCGTTCTACTTTCTTACATTGGGGCTTCCATGCTTGGGGCATTTATGGAGTTGTAGCATTAGCACTTGCTTATGCACAATTTAGAAAAGGTGAACCAGGCTTATTATCTAAAACTTTAAGACCATTATTAGGAAATAAAGTTGATGGCCCGATAGGTACGATCATTGATGTATTATCTGTATTTGCAACAGTAGTAGGGGTTGCAGTTTCATTAGGTATGGGTGCTTTACAAATCAATGGTGGTTTAGAATACTTATTTGGTGTTCCAAATAACATTGTTGTACAAGGGATTATTATTATTATTGTTACTATACTATTCCTAGCTAGTGCTTGGAGTGGTTTGAGTAAAGGTATTCAATATTTAAGTAATACAAATCTAGTTTTAGCTTCAATATTATTAGTTGTTACTTTAATTTTAGGTCCAACAATTTTAATCTTAAATATGTTTACATCATCAACAGGTGCACTGTTTGACGGTTTCTTATTTAATAGTTTTGATGTTGCACCATTAAATGAGCAAAAAAATAAATGGCTAAATACTTGGACCCTTTACTATTGGGGTTGGTGGATGAGTTGGAGTCCATTCGTAGGTATATTTATCGCACGAGTATCTAGAGGACGTTCTATTCGTGAATTTATTTTAGGCGTTATGCTTGTACCTACAATCATTAGTTTTATTTGGTTTAGTGTATTTGGCGTTACAGGTATCGAAGTCGGTAAAAAAGTACCAGAAGTATTTAAAATGTCAACAGAAACTCAGTTGTTTGGTGTATTTAATGAAATGCCAATGGGTACAGCTTTATCTATATTAGCATTAGCGTTAGTTTGTATATTCTTTGTTACATCTGCTGATTCAGCTACATTTGTACTTGGAATGCAAACGACTCACGGTTCATTAAATCCATCAGGTATGGTAAAAGTCATATGGGGTATAGCTCAGTCATTGATTGCATTTGTATTGTTACTATCAGGCGGTAATGCCGGACTAGGTGCTTTACAATCTGCAGCGATCATATCGGCATTCCCATTTAGTTTTATTATCATATTAATGATAATTGCGTTTTATAAAGATGCTAACCAAGAAAGAAAATATCTTGGTCTATCCATTACACCAAATAAACATCGTATGAAAGAATACGTAGAAAAATCTAAACGTGATTATGAACAAGAACTCAAAGAACAAAGACGTTTAGAGAGAGAAATGGAAGATTAAATTAATAAGCATCTTTTAAATTAAAGCATGATATATTGAGGTTGAGACAAAATAATTGTCTCAACCTCAATTTTTTTGTATATGGTTTCACTTTTCCCGAAAGATTTTAGTCCTTTAGTTGATAATAGTTATCAATTAATAACTAATTATTATGAATAACTGAATATACATAAGTAAAACTTATGGTTCCGTATCATAAACTTGAATGATAAATATACTTATTTTTAAGAGTAATGTATTGTTTTACTAAAGTATTGATTATACAATTATATATGAAGCATTAACTTGCACAATTTTAAAGGGGGAACAAAAATGAGCTCAAGTTTAAAAGAACAATCTAAAAAGTCTTTTGAATTGAATGGCAAAACTTACACGTTTTATAGCTTGAATACGTTAGATGAATTAGGTTTATCTAATGTGGACAAACTACCATATTCTATACGTGTATTATTAGAATCGGTATTAAGACAATTTGACGGTCGTGTGATTAAAGAAGAACACATCATGAATTTAGCAAAATGGGGTAAATCTAACGATGAAAATGCAGAAGTACCATTTAAACCATCACGTGTTATCCTACAAGATTTCACGGGTGTACCTGCAGTAGTTGACTTAGCTTCATTACGTAAAGCAATGGATGATGTAGGTGGAGATGTTTCTAAAATCAACCCAGAAGTGCCTGTTGATTTAGTTATTGACCACTCTGTACAAGTAGATAGCTATGCATTACCGAATTCATTAGAAATGAACATGAAGCTAGAATTTGAACGTAATATTGAACGTTATCAGTTTTTAAACTGGGCAACTAAATCGTTCGACAACTACCGTGCTGTACCACCAGCTACTGGTATTGTTCACCAAGTTAACTTGGAATACTTAGCAAGCGTTGTTCACATTAGAGAAGAAGAAAACGAACTTGTAACATACCCAGATACGCTAGTAGGTACTGACTCTCATACTACTATGATTAATGGTATTGGCGTACTTGGTTGGGGTGTCGGTGGTATTGAAGCCGAAGCTGGTATGTTAGGTCAACCTTCATACTTCCCAGTTCCTGAAGTAATCGGTGTTAAATTAACGAACGAATTACCTCAAGGTACAACAGCTACTGACTTAGCTTTACGTGTGACTGAAGAGTTACGTAAAAAAGGCGTTGTTGGTAAATTTGTAGAATTCTTTGGCCCTGGCGTTGAAAAGTTACCATTAGCTGATAGAGCTACAATTGCTAACATGGCACCTGAATATGGTGCAACTTGTGGATTCTTCCCAGTAGACGAAGAATCATTAAGTTATTTACGCTTAACAGGTCGTAGTGAAGAACAAGTACAAGTTGTAGAAAAATATTTAAAAGAAAACAACATGTTCTTCAAAGCTGAAAAAGTAGAACCAACATATACTGATGTTGTGGATTTAGATTTATCTACTGTAGAAGCTTCATTATCAGGACCTAAACGTCCACAAGACTTAATTAAATTAAGCAATATGAAAGAATCATTTGTTGACTCAGTTACGGCTCCTGCTGGTAACCAAGGTCATGGATTTGATAAATCAGAATTTGACAAAACAGTTGATATTGAATTAGCAGATGGTAGGAAGACATCAATGACTACAGGTGATATTGCAATTGCAGCTATCACGTCTTGTACGAATACTTCAAATCCATATGTTATGTTAGGTGCTGGATTAGTAGCGAAAAAAGCTATTGAAAAAGGATTAAAAGTACCTGATTACGTTAAAACATCATTAGCGCCTGGTTCTAAAGTTGTTACAGGTTATTTAAGAGATGCTGGATTACAAGAATATCTAGACGAACTTGGATTTAACTTAGTTGGTTATGGTTGTACAACTTGTATCGGTAACTCTGGTCCTTTATTACCAGAAATTGAAAAAGCTATAGCAGACGAAGATTTACTTGTTACTTCTGTATTATCAGGTAACCGTAACTTTGAAGGTCGTATTCACCCACTAGTTAAAGCAAACTACTTAGCTTCACCACAATTAGTAGTAGCATACGCGTTAGCTGGAACAATGAATGTTGATTTACAAAAGGATCCGTTAGGTAAAGATGCAAATGGTGAAGATGTGTACTTAAAAGACATCTGGCCATCAATTCAAGAAGTTAAAGATACAGTTCTTTCTGTCGTAACACCTGAATTATTTAAAACAGAATACGATTCAGTATTTGAATCTAACGAAGTTTGGAACTCAATTGAAACAACAGATCAACCGTTATATGACTTTGATCCAACTTCAACTTATATCCAAAATCCTACTTTCTTTGAAGGCTTATCTACAGTACCAGCAGATATCCAACCTTTAAATAACTTACGTGTAATGGGTAAATTTGGAGACTCAGTTACAACTGACCATATTTCTCCTGCCGGTGCAATTGGTAAAGATACACCAGCTGGTAAGTACTTACAAGAAAATGGTGTTGCGATTAGAGACTTTAACTCATACGGTTCTCGTCGTGGTAACCACGAAGTAATGATGAGAGGTACATTTGCTAACATTCGTATTAAGAACCAATTAGCGCCAGGTACTGAAGGTGGATATACAACATATTGGCCAACTGAAGAAGTAATGCCTATCTTTGATGCTTCAATGAAATATCAAGAAAATGGCATCGGCTTATGTGTATTAGCTGGTAATGACTATGGTATGGGATCATCTCGTGACTGGGCTGCTAAAGGTACTAACCTTTTAGGTGTTAAAACAGTTATAGCTCAAAGTTATGAACGTATTCACCGTTCAAACCTTGTTATGATGGGTGTATTACCTTTACAATTTAAAAAAGGTGATTCAGCTGATAGCTTAGGATTGACTGGTAGAGAAGCAATTTCAGTAGACATTCATGAAGGTGTTAAACCTCGTGACATTCTAAAAGTTACTGCAACTAGTGAAGATGGTAAAGTAACTGAATTCGAAGCATTAGCTCGATTCGATTCTGAAGTTGAAATTGATTACTACAGACACGGTGGTATTCTACAAATGGTTTTAAGAAATAAATTAGCTTAATATATTAAGAGTCTGGGACATTAATGTTCCAGACTCTTTTCTATTTGTGGTATGATTAAGATAAGGAATTTAGAAAGAGGGATTGAAGAATGATATATAGTGAAACACCAATAGATGTAAGGTACGCAGAAACAGATAAAATGGGTGTTGTTTATCATGCCAATTATGCAATTTGGCTAGAAGTTGCACGAACAGACTACATTTATAAAGCTGGATTTAGTTATGCAGATATGGAGAAGGCAGGCATTATTTCTCCTGTAGTGGATTTGAATATTAAATATAAACAATCTATTACGTATCCTGAAAAAGTGATCATCAAAACGTGGATTTCTCATTACTCACCAATTAGGTCGATATATTCATATGAAATATTGAATGAAAATAGAGAAATAGTTTCTACAGGCACTACGACACATGTTTGCTTGAAAAAAGGATCAAACAGACCAATTAGATTAGATAAAAGTTTTCCTGAATGGCATGAAGCATATTTAAAAATTCATGAAGAAACTGAACAAGGTATTGATCGTAAACTATAAAAATAAGCAGATGTGTTTCGCTTGATAAACGAAATACATCTGCTTTTTATAGTTTATTTTGAAGTTTTAACTTCATATTTAATTTCTCCATTATCGTTTAAATCAATTACTAAATCATTACCTTCAAAATACCATAAATCTTTTTCATCAATAAAGAACGGAATGTCATTTTTAACATCTTTAAAACCTATTTCGGAAGCACTTAAAGGATCCACAGTGAAAGCTGGCGAAAAGCCTTGTTTTAATTGAAATTCACCACCATAGCGAACGAAAATTCGTAATGCTTGATCGTCATGGAATTCTAATTCATTTTTAAACCATTCAATAGCTTTTTCAGTAATTTCTAAATTCATAGTGCATTCTCCTTTACATCCATTTAATTTTGGGTTCATTTCCTTTAAATATCCTTACGATATTTGATTGATGTCTAACGAGTAGAATTAACATTATGGCGATGGATACGATTAAAAATGGTAAATCGCCAATGATAATAGCACCAATTACACAACCTATACCCGCAATCATACTAGATAATGATACATATTTTGTTGAATACAAAATAATAATGAATACAATAGCTAGTACGATAAGCAATACCGGATGTACACCGAGAACGGCGCCAGCGCTAGTAGCAACTGCTTTGCCGCCTTTAAATTTCAAGAAGATTGGAAATACATGTCCGATAACTGCACAAATACCTACGAATATACTAGGAATATCTACATTAAACCATAATGGGAAGAAAACTACAATGAAACCCTTGAATATATCTAGGAACATCACAATAAACCCAGCTTTTTTACCTAGTACTCTAAATGTATTTGTGGCACCTAAATTGCCACTTCCAAATTGTCGAATATCTTTTTTATAAAATAATTTACCTAACACAAGGCCACTTGGGAAACATCCAAATAAGTAGCTAAGTATAATAACAACAAATGTCATTATTGAAACACTCCTTTGATAGCAGGTACTAATAGTTTACCATAACTCAATATCGGTTACTATTTAAAAATATGCTAAAGTGGTCACAATGTAAAGTGAAATTGTACTACTATTATGGATAGGGCTTGCATTTTCTAGGGATTTATAACAAAATAACTAATGTATAGTTAAAAAAACGAACGTACGTTTGTAGGAGGAGAAATATTGAATAAAGAAGCAAAAGTTCAATATGGTGAAGATTCAATACAAGTACTGGAAGGGTTAGAAGCAGTAAGAAAAAGACCCGGAATGTATATTGGTTCAACAGATGTTCGCGGACTTCACCATTTAGTATATGAAATAGTAGATAATTCTGTTGATGAAATTTTAAATGGATTTGGAACTGAAATCGAAGTGACAATTCATAAAGATGATAGTATTTCTGTTTCTGATAATGGGAGAGGGATGCCAACAGGATTACATAAAACTGGAAAACCAACACCTGAAGTTATTTTCACAGTACTTCATGCAGGCGGGAAATTTGGCCAAGGTGGCTATAAAACAGCTGGAGGATTGCATGGTGTAGGTGCATCAGTTGTCAACGCCTTAAGTGAATGGTTGGAAGTAACAATATATAGAGATGGTTATATTTACAAACAAAAATTTAAAGACGGCGGTACACCAGTTACAACATTAGAAAAAAAGGGGAAAACACGTAAAACGGGTACAACTGTTCATTTTAAACCGGATTCTAAAATCTTTAAAACTTCTACTCATTATAATTTTGAGACGTTATGTGAGAGATTACAAGAATCTGCTTTCTTATTAAAAGCTTTGAAAATTAAAATAACTGATTTAAGAAGTGATGAGCCTAGAGAAGTCTTTTATCATTATGAAGATGGTATTAAAGAATTCGTTAAATATTTAAATGAAGGTAAAGATGTACTTCATGATGTCGCGCTATTCACTGGCGAGTCAAATCAAATAGAAGTTGATATCAGTTTTCAATTTAATGATCAATATTCTGAAACAATCTTAAGCTTTGTTAACAATGTTCGTACTAAAGATGGTGGTACACATGAAACAGCATTAAAAGCTGCCTTTACAAGAGTGTTTAATGAGTATGCTCGTAAAATCGGTGAGATTAAACAAAAGGATAAAAACTTAGACGGTAGTGATATTCGTGAAGGGTTAACAGCTATTATTTCTGTGAGAATACCTGAAGATTTATTACAATTTGAAGGACAAACTAAATCTAAACTCGGGACAAATGAGGCTCGTGCAGCAGTAGATTCTGTTATGTCTGACCAGCTACCTTTCTATTTAGAAGAGAAGGGACAGCTATCTAAATCTTTACTTAAAAAAGCTGTTAAAGCTTCTCAAGCTCGTGAAGCTGCAAGAAAAGCGCGTGAAGAGGCGAGAAATGGTAAGAAAAACAAACGTAAAGAAACGTTATTGTCTGGTAAATTAACGCCAGCACAAAGTAAAAACACTGAAAAAAACGAACTTTATTTAGTTGAGGGTGATTCCGCAGGGGGTTCAGCTAAATTAGGTAGAGACCGTAAATTTCAAGCGATTTTACCGTTAAGAGGTAAAGTCATCAACACTGAAAAAGCTAAACTAGATGATATCTTTAAAAATGAAGAGATTAACACGATCATTCATACGATTGGAGCAGGCGTTGGAGCTGACTTTAATGTTGAAGATAGTAATTACAATAAAGTCATTATTATGACTGATGCTGATACAGATGGTGCTCATATTCAAGTCTTATTGCTAACTTTCTTCTTTAAATATATGAGACCGCTATTAGCAGCTGGAAAAGTATATATTGCATTACCACCTTTATATAAATTAGAAAAAGGTAAAGGTAAAAGCAAACAAGTTGAGTATGCTTGGACGGATGAAGATTTAGATGAATTGATGAAAAAAATTGGAAAAGGATTCTCCCTACAACGTTATAAAGGTTTAGGTGAAATGAATGCTGACCAATTATGGGAAACAACGATGGATCCAGAAACGAGAACATTAATTAGAGTGAGTATTGATGATGAAGTGCGTTCACAACGTAGAGTCACGACGTTAATGGGCGATAAAGTTGAGCCTCGTAGAGAATGGATTGAAAGACACGTGCAATTCGGTATGCAAGAAGATCAAAGTATACTTGAAAGTGAAGACATTCAAGTACTTGATGATGAAATAGAATCGTTAGAGGGGGAAGTTAAATAATGGTTGAACAAATTCAAAACCTTCCTTTAGAAGATGTTATAGGTGATAGATTTGGTAGATATAGTAAATATATTATTCAAGACCGCGCACTTCCTGATGTACGTGACGGTTTAAAGCCTGTACAACGTAGAATTTTATTTGCCATGTATAAAGATGGTAATACATTTGAAAGAAATTTTAGAAAGAGTGCTAAAACTGTCGGTAATGTAATTGGTAACTACCATCCTCACGGTGACTCATCAGTTTATGAAGCGATGGTTCGTATGAGTCAAGATTGGAAGTTAAGACATGTACTAATAGAAATGCATGGTAACAATGGGAGTATCGATAATGATCCACCAGCAGCTATGCGTTATACAGAAGCGAAATTAAGTAAATTAGCTGAAGTTCTTCTGCAAGATATAGATAAAGAGACAGTAGAACATATACAAAACTTTGATGACACTGCAATGGAACCAATGGTATTACCAGCTAGGTATCCTAATTTATTAGTCAACGGTTCGACAGGGATTTCGGCAGGTTATGCGACAGATATTCCACCACATAATTTAGGTGAAGTGATTGATGCGACACTGAAATTAATCGATAAACCTACCACTTCTATAGATGAATTGATCGGGCATATTAAAGGTCCTGACTTTCCTACAGGTGGTATTATACAAGGCTTAGACGGTATTAAAAAAGCATATCAAACTGGTAAAGGTAAAATAGTCGTTCGTAGTAAAGTTGAAATTGAAACCATTAGAGGTGGCCGCGAACAGATTATTGTCACTGAAGTGCCTTTTGAAGTAAACAAAGGTTCGCTCGTTAAAAAAATAGATGAACTGAGAGCGGATAAAAAAATTGAAGGTATCGTTGAAGTTCGAGATGAAACAGATAGAAACGGTTTAAGAATAGCAATTGAACTAAAGAAAGATATAAATAGTGAAGGTGTACTAAATTATTTATATAAAAATACTGACTTACAAGTTCTTTATCATTTCAATATGGTAGCGATAAATAATAGACGCCCAGAATTACTTGGGTTAAAACAAATTCTTGAAAGTTATATTGCACATCAAAAAGAAGTTGTGACGAAACGTTCTCTATATGAATTGTCACAAGCTGAAAAGAGAATGCATATTGTAGAAGGTTTAATTAAAGCTTTATCTATTCTTGATAAAGTAATAGAAACGATAAGAGCATCGAAAAATAAACGAGATGCTAAAGAGAACTTAATCGCTAAATATGAATTTACAGAAGAACAAGCTGAAGCTATTGTAATGTTACAATTATATAGATTAACAAATACAGATATTGTTTCACTTGAAAAAGAATTTGATGAATTACAAAAAACGATAGATAGACTTAAAGATATTCTACAAAATGAAAATTCTTTATTAAAAGTTATTAAAAGTGAATTAAGAGCGATTCGTAAAGAATTTGCAGATGACCGATTAACTGAAATTGAAGAAAAAATAACTGAAATTAAGATAGAAAAAGAAATACTTGTACCTAGTGAGGAAACGATTGTTTCTGTTACACATGACGGATATATTAAACGCACATCTAATAGAAGTTATATCGCGAGTGGTGTTGAAGATGTTGGGCTTAAAGATGGTGATTACTTATTAATGCATGAAAAGATGAATACACAAGATACATTAATCGTATTCACTTCTCAAGGTAATTATTTATTTATCCCAGTGCATGAAATTGTTGACTTAAAATGGAAAGATTTAGGGAAGCATATTTCTCAAATGATTCCGATAGGTGATGATGAGAGAATTGTTTCTGTATATAAAGAAACTGATTTCAAGCAAACATCTAGTTATATTATTGCTACAAAAGATGGCATGATTAAAAAGTCTACAAATGATAAATTTAAAGCTTCTAGAATTACAAAACCTTTAGTTGCAATTAAACTTAAGGGCGACGATGAGGTTGTATCTGTTCTGAAAATTACAGAAAACGAACTTATCACAGTTATTACAAAAAATGGTATGAGTTTAACTTATGATACTGATGAATTGTCTGATATTGGCTTAAAAGCAGCAGGCGTTAAATCTATAAACTTAAAAGAGAATGACAGTGTCGTTATGACGGAAACATTACCAGATGATAAATTTGTATTCATCATTACAGATCGTGGCTCTGTGAAAAGAATGAAGGCTAATCAATTTGTACCTGCCAAAAGAGCTCAGCGTGGTTTAATGATATTAAAAGAATTAAAATCTAAGTCACATACAATTATTACAGCACTAACAAGTTCAGAGCAAGAAACGTGTGTCATTTTATCAGAAAAAGATCGTATAAAAGTTAACACGAAAGACTTTAATTATAGTGAACGATATACTAACGGTAGGTTTATTATTGATGAAAATGATTTCGGACAAATTATAAATGCTTATTTTGAAGAAAAAGCAATAGAATAAAAATATATAGTCATAATTAATTGCACATGGTAAAATCATGATAGCGTTTTTTTATGACTATATTAATTAGAATTGAGGGATTTCTTTGAAGAATTTTGATAGTTATATCCCAAGTTGGTTTCATGACTTTGTGCAATGGGGTAATGATTTAATTTGGACTCAAAACTTAATTTTCTTACTATTACTAGCTGGTGTATTCTTTACAATTAGTTCTAAAGTTGTACAGTTAAGATGGTTGCCAGAGATGTTTAGAGTGATATTTGAAAAAGCTGAAACACTTGAAGATGGTAGGAAAGGTATTTCTTCATTCCAAGCATTTGCAATTAGTGCTGCTTCACGTGTAGGTACTGGTAATATTGCTGGTGTAGCTACAGCAATTGTTTTAGGTGGTCCAGGTGCAGTATTTTGGATGTGGGTAATAGCTTTTATTGGTGCTGCAAGTGCATTCTTTGAAGCAACTTTAGCACAAGTATATAAAGTTAAAGATAAAGAAGGCGGTTTTAGAGGCGGACCAGCTTATTACATAGAACGTGGATTGGGGCAAAAATGGCTAGGGGTTGTATTCGCAATACTGATTACAGTCACATTTGCTTTTGTATTTAATACAGTTCAATCTAATACGATTGCAGCTTCTTTAAATGAACAATATGAGTTTTCAAACGTTATTACTGGTATTATTTTAGCCATTATTACAGCATTGGTTATATTTGGTGGCGTTAGAAGTATTGCAACAGTATCTTCGTTTATTGTGCCAATTATGGCTATCGGATATATTATATTAGTTGGTTATATTTTGTTAATGAATGTAGACCAAATTTGGCCAATGATACAAAATATCGTAAAAAGTGCTTTCGGTCTTCATCCAGCATTTGGTGGCGCTATGGGCTTTGCGATCATGCAAGGTATTAAGCGTGGTTTATTCTCAAATGAAGCAGGTATGGGTTCTGCAGCTAACGCAGCAGCAACTGCAGCAGTCAGTCACCCTGTTAAACAAGGATTAATCCAATCGTTAGGTGTATTTTTCGATACAATGATTATTTGTTCAGCAACTGCTATCATGTTATTACTTTATACTGATCTACAATTTGGTGCTGATGCAGAACAAGGTGTTGCTGTTACGCAACAGGCGCTTACAACACATGTAGGTGAGTTTGGCGGTATATTCCTTACAGTCGCAGTATTTATGTTTGCATTTTCTTCAATTATTGGGAACTATTACTATGGACAATCCAATATTGAATATTTAACTAAGAATAAAATTGTGATGTTTATTTTTAGAATCTTAGTTATAGGTATGGTATTTGTTGGATCTGTCGTTCAAGTTCAAACAGTATGGGATACAGCAGATTTATTTATGGGGCTAATGGCAATTATTAATATTGTTGCATTGTTTGGTCTAGCAACTGTTGTGTTTGAAGTTACAAAAGATTATAGAGCACAAAGAAAACGTAAATTAAATCCTGTATTTAAAATTGAGAATTTAAGCGCAAACTTTAGTAACATAGAAGCATGGGGAGATAATCCTTATAAAAAAGAGACTAAAGAAGTTGAAAAAACTAAACAATATCAATCGTCAGAAAATGATACAAAGTATGAAGAACCTGAAAAAGATACTTTTGAAAATAATAATGACGAATCCGATCATAAAGATCAATAAAGCGTATATATTATAAAAAATAGCAACTCATTTCTAGCTGAATAAATCAGTGAAATGAGTTGCTATTTATTTTGAGTTGGGTCAAAATCTGAATGTTACTTGTTTGGATAGTCTTGCAACATTTAGCATGCACTTTCAAAATCGTAAGATTTTAAAATATAAAAAGATCTCTTCACTAGACTAACCTAATGAAGAGATCTTTTATTTATGATTTAAATAGATTTGCTATAGAATTGAATATTTCTTTAATCGCATTTACGATTTTATCCCAGAAACCTTCATCTTGTAATTTATCTTTAATGTTATGACCTAGATCTTCTGCTTTTTTCTTAGCGTCTTTAAAGTCATCGGATTTAACAATATCATTAACATAATCTTTAGAGTTATTAATAAAGTCTTTTGCATTTTCACCACTAAAAACGCCATCTTTCTGAGCTTTATCAATGACATTTACAATCATGTTGATTTGATTTTGACTAATAACTTGCGTTAAGCCGTTGTCTTCAATTTTTTGATTTACAATATTAGTGATTTCGTTAACATTAACATTTCCCGTTTTTTCTGCTACTGCTTGTTTAGATTCTGCTATTGTTTTATTTAGCTGTGATTGTGAGAAACCTTCTTGGCCACTATTTTCATCTGATATTTGGTTAATAGTAGATAATTCTTCTTGTGCAACTTGTGTTCTATTTGAGTCGACGGATTCACCTTGAGCTTCAAATGCTTTATAAACCCCAGCTAAAGCACTTTCTCCAGTAACATCTTCACTAGAAGCTATTGTAACGTCTGCATCTTTAATACCAGCAGTCATTAACGCATTCTTGTAAGTATCTTCGGTAACTTTAGTTATTTTACCTGCATCTTGATTGATGTTTAAATTGAGTCCACTTCCCTTTGATGTTTTAGTAATTCGGATACTCGATTTCAAAACATCATTTGACGATTGCATGTTTAAATATTTATTTAAGTCATCAGCATTAACGTATGTTGTTTTGTCACTATTCTTAGTGCCTAATAAATTTGCTGTAGTATCTTTAGCAGTTGGATTGTTTTCTAAAGCTGCACCATAAACAGTGACTGCATTATCCCACGCTTCCTCAGTTACTGCTTGGGCTTGGTGTTTCGGATAAAAAATGATTGATAGTAATAAGACAGATAATATACTAAATATATATGGATTTATGTTCTTCATATGCTTGCACGTCCTTAACTTTATTGATATAAATATATCTATCATTATATTATCATCAATTGTATAATATGTAATAGGTCTTCAGAATGAGGTTTAATATATGGGAAAATACATTATAGAAAAAACATTAAACAATAATGTGTTAGTTGCTAACTATTATGAAAAAGAAGTTATATTAGTTGGTAAGGGGATTAGTTTTGGTAAAAAACAGGGTGAAGAAATTAATACGGATTTAATAGAAAAAGTATATTTGCTTGAATCTGAAAATGATAAAAACAAATATAAGCAATTATTAGATGGTACAAATGAACAAGTGTTCACGATCGTTTTAGAAGTTGTAAATGGTATTGATAAACAGTTAGGTGGAAGTGTAAGTGAAAAAACGTTAATTTCATTAACTGATCATATTTTATTTGCAATCAAACGTGTTAAAGAAGGCATTCATGTTCATAATCCATTTTTAAAAGAAACAGAGCTGCTATATCCAAGAGAATATCAAATTGCTGAAAAAGCTGTTAAAGCATTAAACGAAAAGCTAAACTTACAATTCATTGAATCGGAAGCTGGTTTCATTGCTTTACATATACATTCAGCTGAAGTAAAACATTCACTTCACGATATTCACAACATAAAAGAAATTATACAAAAAGCAATTATAATAATAGAAGAGGGCCTTGAAGTTAATATAAATAAAGATAGTATTAATTATAGTCGTTTTGTTAGGCACCTTCACTTTGCAATTCAAAGAGTTTTAGCTGATGAACGAATTCCAGACGCAACTAATATTGAAATGCTATTGAAAGCGCAATATCCAGTGTGTTATAATATATCCGTAAAGATAGTGAAGATGATGCAAACACAGTTGAAGAAACCAGTTTATCAATCAGAATTGGCATATTTAACAATGCACATCCAACACTTCAATAATAACTTATAAGTTGCGTGTTACTGATACGATCAGGCATGAGCAAATAAACTTTACCACTTAGGTAAGTTTCTTTGCTCATGCCTTTTTTCATGGCGTAATTTATAAAGTTAAACAAATAGGAGGGGTTTTAATATGTTTAAGAAATTCTTTGGTCAATTGCAACGTATTGGTAAAGCTTTAATGTTACCAGTTGCAATATTACCAGCAGCCGGTATTTTACTTGCATTCGGGAATGCAATGCAGAATGCTCAGTTCGTTGAAATTGCACCTTGGTTAAAATCTGATGTTATTGTTATGGTTGCATCAGTTATGGAATCATCGGGTCAAATTATTTTTGATAATTTACCATTACTATTCGCACTCGGTACCGCTTTAGGTTTAGCAGGAGGAGATGGCGTTGCAGCTTTAGCAGCATTAGTTGGTTATTTAATTATGAATACAACTATGGGTGTTGTTAAAGGTATTTCGATTGATGATATTTATAGTTATGCTGAAGGCGCTAAAACATTAGGCCAAACAGCTAAAGATCCTGCAAATGCATTAGTGTTAGGGATACCAACACTTCAAACAGGGGTGTTCGGTGGTATTATAATGGGGGCACTTGCCGCATGGTGCTACAACAGATATTATAATATCAGTTTACCACCATTCTTAGGATTCTTTGCAGGTAAACGATTTGTTCCAATTATTACATCAGTTATTGCGATTGTGGCAGGTATTGCACTTTCATTTGCTTGGCCACCAATACAAGATGGTTTAAATAATTTATCTACATTCTTATTAGATAAAAACTTAGCATTGACGACATTTATATTTGGTATTATAGAACGTGCTTTAATCCCATTCGGATTACATCATATATTCTATTCACCATTCTGGTTCGAGTTTGGTAACTATGTAAACTCTGCTGGAGAATTAGTTCGTGGTGACCAAAGAATCTTTATGGCACAAGTTAAAGATGGCGTGCCATTTACAGCTGGTGCATTTACAACAGGTAAATATCCATTTATGATGTTCGGTTTACCAGCAGCAGCATATGCGATTTACCGTCAAGCGCGTCCAGAGCGTAAAAAAATTGTAGGTGGTTTAATGCTATCTGCAGGTTTAACATCATTCTTAACTGGTATAACTGAACCATTAGAATTCTCATTCTTATTCGTAGCACCAGTACTTTATGGTATTCATGTTGTTTTAGCAGGTACATCATTCTTAGTGATGCACTTATTGCACATTCAAATAGGTATGACGTTCTCAGGTGGATTTATTGACTATATATTATACGGATTATTAAACTGGGATCGTACGAATGCATTATTAGTAATTCCAGTAGGTATTGTATATGCGTTAGTTTATTACTTCTTATTTACATTCGCTATTAAGAAATTCAATTTAAAAACACCGGGTAGAGAAGATAAAGAAACAAAAACGCGCAATAGCTCAGTAGCAGAATTACCTTTTGATGTTTTAGATGCTATGGGTGGAAAAGAAAATATTAAACATTTAGATGCGTGTATTACAAGACTTCGTGTAGAAGTGTTAAACAAATCTGAAGTTAATAAAGATGAACTGAAAAGTTTAGGTGCTTCAGGTGTGCTAGAAGTCGGTAATAATATTCAAGCTATTTTTGGTCCTAAGTCAGATCAAATCAAACATGATATGGCACGCATTATATCTGGTGAAATTTCTAAACCAAATGAAACAACTGTTACTGAAGAAGGTGATGAGGAAAGTGCTGCAATTCTAGCTGAAGGTGGCGCTACAATCTATTCACCAATTAAAGGTGAAGTGATTAATATTTCTGAAGTACCTGATAAAGTATTCTCTGAGAAAATGATGGGTGATGGAATTGCAATTATTCCTGAAACTGGTGAAGTCGTTGCACCGTTTGATGGTAAATTAAAAATGACATTCCCTACAAAACATGCAATTGGCTTAGAGTCTAATGAGGGTGTTGAATTATTAATTCACTTCGGATTAGAAACAGTTAAACTTGAAGGAAAAGGCTTTGAAATTTTAGCAGAAGCTGATACAGACATCGTTAAAGGCCAACCATTAATGAAAGTTGATTTAGACTTCATTAAAGAACATGCTGATAATACTGTAACACCGATTGTTGTTACAAACTTAAATGATTCAACTTTAGAAACTTTAATTACTGGTAAAGTTGAACAAGGCGATAAAATATTAGTTGTTAAATAATATAAAAGTCATTTTAAAATAGGAGATACATCTATAAGATGTTTATCTCCTATTTTATTTTTTTAATTAGTATAATTTTATTATGTAAACTATAGGTATAAATTTTTGTTTTTAAATTGATATGTTTAGGGTATAATAGACTATAAATATTTTAGAGGAGGGCTTTTTTTGGAAAGAGAACCAAAATCCAATAAATCTATCAATAATAAGAGTAGATTTATGAACTTTTTTGGTGGACGAGATATATACTTTATTTTAGGATTATTGATCTTGATAGGCTTAATGATCTTTATATTCCAAAATGTATCGTTCATTTTTCAACCCGTAGTAACGATTATTACAACTTTAATTGGCCCAATTATTGTTGCATTCGTCGCGTTTTATCTATTTAATCCAATTATTAATTTTATGGAAAGATTTAATATTTCAAGATTATGGGGTATCATCATATTATTACTTGCCATTATCGCAGCATTTACACTTGTTGTGACTTTATTGATACCTGTCGTACAACACCAAGTAACCAGTCTTTCAAAAAATTTACCAACATACGTTAATGAGTTTAGTGACAAAATTAAAATGCTTTCTAAAAATTCTTTTGTAGCTGATTATTATACGCAAGCTCAAAACTGGGTACAACAAAACTTTAGTGATATACCTAAAAAGATATCTAATTCAGTAGGAGACTTCAGTAATAAGTTTCAAACATTTATTTCTACAATTACACATGTAGTTGTGATCATTATTACTTTCCCGTTTGTATTATTCTTCTTGCTTAAAGACGGTGAAAAGTTTAGAAACTATTTTATAAGTTTAATGCCACCAAAATTTAGAAAAGATACACATGATTTAATTGATAAAATGAATGTTCAAGTAGGTTCATATATTCAAGGTCAAATGATTGTTGCTTTCTGTATTGGGGTATTATTATTCATTGGTTATTCCATTATAGGATTAGAATATGGATTAACATTAGCAAGTATTGCTGCAGTCACAAGCGTTGTACCTTATTTAGGTCCTATTATAGCGATATCGCCTGCAATCGTTCTAGCAGCAATTGATTCACCATTTATGCTGTTAAAGCTTGCTATTGTATGGGCAGCCGTTCAATTTTTAGAAGGACATTTTATTTCACCTAATATTATGGGGAAAACAATGCAAATACATCCTTTAACAATTATTTTCGTATTATTATGTGCAGGAAATTTAGCAGGTGTATTAGGTGTGATACTTGGTATTCCAGCTTACGCTATTATTAAAGTTGGTGTAACACACATCTTTACTTTATTTAAACGCCGATATAACAAATATTATCAAGATGATTCAGGACCATATGAATTTAAAGATGATGAAATTATACCGGAGAATGATTAAACTCAATATCAATATGATTTTGATTGAACTGTCTAGGACATAAATGTCCTAAACTATAATGATTTTGTAACGTGCATGCTTGCCTGGGGGTATGGCTCGAGCCTGTAGTCTCTC
>k87-2263184_pt1 | contig 27039 bp, 27 predicted proteins | sample MGYA00084031_6733416 | MGnify analysis MGYA00084031
GTTGGATATCGAATCCATCAAAGACCAGATCACGAACAAAGTCATTCTGGTCACCGGTGCAGGAGGATCGATCGGTTCAGAAATCTGCCGGCAAATCATCCAGTTTGACCCTGCAAAACTATTACTTCTAGGTCATGGAGAGAACTCGATTTACTTGATTGACCGTGAATTACGCACGCATCATCAAAAGTGTCCTACAGAAATCGTACCAATTATTGCGGATATCCAAGATCGCAAGAAAATCAATGAGATCATGGAACAATACCACCCAGATATCGTTTACCATGCAGCCGCTCATAAGCATGTACCGCTGATGGAATATAACCCAAAAGAAGCAGTCAAAAACAATATTTTCGGTACAAAAAATGTAGCAGAAGCAGCCAAAGCAGCGAAAGTAAAAAACTTCGTCATGGTCTCGACAGATAAAGCCAACAATCCGCCAAACGTCATGGGTTCAACAAAACGAATCGCTGAAATGATCGTGACTGGGTTGAATGAAGAAGGCTGTACGAAATTCTCAGCTGTCAGATTTGGGAATGTCCTTGGTTCTCGTGGTAGTGTGATCCCAGTATTCAGAGAACAAATTGCTCAAGGAGGGCCAGTCACTGTAACAGACTTTCGTATGACCCGATATTTCATGACGATTCCTGAAGCTAGTCGTTTAGTTATTCAATCTGGTGCATTAGCAAAAGGCGGCGAAATCTTTATTTTAGATATGAGCGAACCAGTGAAAATCGTAGATCTAGCCAAAAACATGATCCGATTGAGCGGATATAGCGAAGACGAGATCGAAATCGTTGAAACAGGTATCCGTCCAGGGGAAAAACTATATGAAGAACTATTGTTGGATAAGGAAAGAAACGATGAAGCAGTTTACGAGAAGATCTTTGTAGGAAACATCAAAGGTTACTCCATGCAAACAGTGATGGAATTCGTCAATAGCCTGCCGCAAGACGACGAACAATTGGCTAAAGAAATTGTCACTTTTGCAAATGCTTCAAATAAGTAGGGGGAGTAAAGTGTATAAAGACGGTTTAAAAAGAGGGATAGATTTTTTATTATCTTTAATTGGTATCATCGTATTGTCACCAATCCTTTTGATTCTATGTATAGCTATCAAAATTGATTCAAAAGGTCCAATCATCTTTAAACAAAAACGGGTAGGAAAAAACAAATCCCATTTTTATATCTATAAATTCCGAACGATGAAAGTAGATACGCCTCAAGAGACACCAACTCATTTGTTATCAAATCCTGACTTTTTTATTACACGAGTAGGAAAATTCCTTAGAAAAACAAGTCTGGATGAACTACCGCAATTATTTAATATATTAAAAGGGGACATGGCAGTCATCGGACCACGTCCAGCGCTATGGAACCAATATGATTTGATTGAAGAACGAGACAAGTACCACGCAAATGATATCCGTCCAGGACTAACAGGCCTCGCACAGATCAGTGGACGGGATGAATTAGAGATCGACTACAAAGCACGTTTAGATGGACAGTACACAGCAAATATCACGCCAATGATGGATCTAAAATGCTTTTTTGGAACCATAATCTCCGTCTTTAGAAGCGACGGCGTTGTCGAAGGCGGAACTGGTTCGGTGAAAAAGGAGGATGCAAAATGAAAAAGATCCTGATTACTGGTGCAAATAGCTATATCGGTACATCCTTCAAAAAATGGATGACACAATTTCAAGACGAGTATCAAATCGACACACTAAGTGTACGAGGTGACGCGTGGCGAGAACATGACTTGTCGGGGTATGATACGGTTTTTCATGTAGCAGGTATCGCGCACGCAGATGTATCGAAAGTAAGCGAAGAAACCAAACAGCTCTATTATGCGGTCAATCGAGACCTTGCAATTGAGACAGCAAAAAAATATAAACAAGATCTATCAGGAAAGAACGGACAATTCATTTATATGAGTTCCATCATTATTTATGGTGAAGAAACAAATATCAACAAAAAACGTGTAATCACTCCAGATACCAAACCAAATCCTTCCAATTTCTATGGCGACAGCAAGCTGCAAGCGGAGATTGGCTTACAACCATTAGATGAGGATACTTTCCATGTTGCTATTTTACGTCCGCCAATGATCTATGGACCGGGGAGTAAGGGAAACTTTCCGGAACTAGTTAAACTAGCGGATAAGTTACCTGCCTTTCCTGCTATTAAAAATCAACGTTCCATGTTGTTTATTGAAAATTTATGCATATATTTAAAAGAAATAATTGATGAAGAAAAGAATGGTATCTTTTTTCCGCAAAATAACGAGTATGTCAGGACCAGTGATATTATACAAACAATAGCAAAATACCGAAAAAAGAAAATAATCATCTTTCCCTATTTTAACTATTTTGTTAAATTGTTAGGATATTTTCCTGGGAAAATCGGCAGGCTTACAAACAAAGCATTTGGAAGTCTAGTTTATGCTCCTAACGAAAGAGACGATAGATTAGTTGACTTCGAAGAAACAATAAAAAGGACTATTGAGAAATAAAATTAATATTCAATTTCGATTTTTAAAAATAGTAGGAGGAATAATAATGTTCAAAGATAAAATTTTATTAATCACAGGCGGCACTGGTTCTTTTGGGAACGCAGTGATGAAACGTTTTTTAGATTCAGATATCAAAGAAATACGTATCTTTTCTCGTGACGAGAAAAAACAAGACGATATGCGGAAGAAATACAACAATGACAAATTGAAATTTTACATTGGAGATGTTCGGGACATCAACAGTGTCAAAAATGCGATGTATGGCGTTGATTATGTTTTCCATGCAGCAGCACTTAAACAAGTACCTTCTTGCGAGTTTTTCCCAATGGAAGCTGTGAAAACAAATATTATGGGAACAGATAATGTCGTAACTGCAGCAATCGAAATGGGGATTCAAAAAGTTATTTGCTTGTCTACTGATAAAGCTGCGTATCCAATCAATGCTATGGGGATTTCCAAAGCTATGATGGAAAAAGTATTTGTTGCTAAAGCAAGAACCGTTACTGACGAACGCACGATGATTTGTGGCACACGTTATGGAAATGTAATGGCTTCTAGAGGATCAGTTATTCCATTATTCATTGACCAGATAAAAAGTGGTAAACCATTAACAGTGACAGATCCTGGCATGACAAGATTTTTGATGAGTTTGGAAGAAGCTGTAGAGTTGGTTGTTTTTGCCTTCCAAAACGCAAAAGCAGGGGATATCATGGTACAAAAATCACCAGCTTCTACTGTCGGCGACCTAGCACAAGCAATCAAAGAATTATTCCATGCAGACAATGAGATTCATATTATCGGAACACGGCATGGCGAAAAGCGTTATGAAACACTACTGACAAAAGAAGAATACTTAGTTGCTCAAGATATGGGTGATTTCTATCGTGTCCCTGCAGACACACGTGATTTGAATTATGATAAGTATTTCGTTGAAGGAAGCAAAGCGCTGACACAAGAAGGAGAATACAATTCAGATAATACACAACGATTATCTGTAGAACAAATCAAAGAAAGACTTCTTGAACTGGAATATGTAAGAAAAGAATTGAAAGAGTGGCAAAATCAATGAATATTTTAGTAACTGGGTCAAATGGTTTTATTGGAAAAAATTTAGTTGCTGAATTAAAAAATGAAGGATTCACAGATATTCTTAGTTTTGATAGAGACACGCCTGTACATTTATTAGATGAATATTGTAAAAAAGCAGACTTTGTTTTTCATTTAGCTGGAGTGAACAGACCAAAAGATGATGCAGAATTCATGAAAGGAAATTTTGGATTTACTTCAGAATTGCTAGAAAAACTAAAAGCACATGGCAATACATGTCCAGTGATGCTTTCTTCCTCTATCCAAGCAGAACTTGATAATTCTTATGGCAAAAGCAAAAAAGCAGGAGAAGAGTTATTAAAGAAATACCAAAAAGAAACCGGAGCACCTGTATATATTTATCGTTTCTCAAACTTGTACGGTAAGTGGTCACAACCAAATTATAATACAGTTGTAGCCACATTTTGTTACAAAATCGCAAGGGACGAAGAAGTGACGGTAAATGATCCATCTGCTGTCATTGAACTTTGTTATATCGATGATGTTGTGAAGGAATTACTTCATTGTCTGAACAGACAACCTTATATGGAAAAGGGGTATTGTGCTGTACGTGAGACGAATGAAGTAACGGTCGGCGAATTAAAAGAACTGATTACATCTTTCAAAAATAGTCGAACGAACTTGAGTGTTCCTAACCTTGCGAGAAGAGTAGAAAAAAATCTGTACAGTACGTACTTAAGCTTCTTACCAGAAGACGATTTTGCTTATTTTCTAAAAATGAATGTAGATGATCGAGGATCGTTTACTGAATTTTTAAGAACAAAAGACCGAGGTCAAGTATCTGTCAATATTTCCAAACCGGGAATCACGAAAGGAAATCATTGGCATCATACCAAAAATGAAAAATTCTTAGTAGTGAGCGGAGAAGGTGTGATCCGTTTTAGGAAAGTAGACTCAAATGAAATAATCGAGTATTTTGTTTCAGGAGAAAAATTGGAAGTAGTTGATATTCCAGTAGGTTATACGCACAATATCGAAAATCTGGGATCATCGAATATGGTGACGGTGATGTGGGTAAATGAACCATTTGATCCAAAACATCCTGATACTTATTATGTGGAGGTTTAAACAATGAAAAAATTAAAAGTGATGACAGTAGTAGGAACGCGACCAGAAATCATTCGTTTGTCTGCTGTTATCAATCGTTTGGATCAATCAGAAGCAATCGAACATATTCTAGTACACACTGGACAAAACTATGACTATGAATTAAATGAAGTATTCTTCGAAGACTTCAAGCTAAAGAAACCCGATTATTTTCTAAATGCAGCAACTGGAACAGCCATTGAAACAGTTGGAAATATTTTGATCAAGATTGATCCAATTTTGGAAGAAGTAAAACCAGATGCATTCTTAGTATTAGGAGATACAAATAGCTGTTTATGTGCAATTGCCGCCAAACGTCGCCATATTCCCATTTTCCATATGGAGGCAGGAAATCGCTGTTTCGATCAACGAGTACCGGAAGAAACAAATCGTAAAATTGTTGATCATACAGCGGATATCAATCTAACCTATAGCGATATCGCGAGAGAATATCTCTTACGTGAAGGATTACCAGCTGACCGTATAATCAAAACAGGAAGTCCGATGTTTGAAGTTCTCAATTCAAGAAAAGAGGACATCCAACATTCCGATGTCCTTAATCGCTTAGGGTTGAAAGAAGGACAATATTTTGTCGTTTCTGCTCACCGCGAAGAAAATATCAGCTCAGAAACAAATTTCTTACACTTGGTAGATAGCTTGAATACAATCGCTGAAACTTACCAATTGCCAATCATCATCAGTACGCATCCTCGGACAATGAAGATGATCGAAGCAAAAGGAATCAAATTCCATGAGCTGATCCAAACAATGAAACCGATGGGATTCAATGATTACAATAAATTGCAAATCAATGCAAAAGCTGTACTAAGCGACAGCGGAACGATCAGCGAAGAATCTTCCATTTTGAACTTCAAAGCATTGAATATCCGTCAAGCACATGAGCGACCAGAAGCAATGGAAGAAGCAAGTGTCATGATGGTAGGATTAGAAAAAGAAAGAATTATGCAAGGACTGGAAGTATTGGAAACACAGCAAAAAGATACTTTGCGACACGTCGCAGATTATTCAATGCCAAATGTTTCGGAAAAAGTATTGCGTATCATCCTTTCTTATACAGACTATGTGAATAGAGTGGTGTGGGGTAAGTGAATTTAGCAAGTTCTAATAATTTTAAAAGGGTAAATTTTTATGAAAATAAAAGAGTAGTATTTATAGTTAATCATGATATTGTTATTTATAACTTTAGAAAAGAAATTGTAGAAGCGCTAATCGAAAAAGGGTATGAAGTTATTATAGTATCACCATTTGGTGAAAGAATTCCTTTATTAGAGGAATTAGGATGCAAATTTATAGAGGTCGAAGTAGACAGACATGGTATGAATCCATTTAAAGAGTTTACTTTAATTAAACACTATAAAGATATACTAACAAAAATTAATCCGTTAGTAGTACTAACTTTCACAATAAAACCTAATATTTACGGTGGACTCGCGAGTGCAAAATTAAATATACCGTATATTTCAAATATTACCGGATTAGGCACTGCTCTAGAAAAGAATTCTTTAACTAGTAAAATATTAGTGTTACTATACAAAATTTCTTTTAGAAGAATCAATAGTATATTCTTTCAAAATAATGAAAATTTAGAGTTTTTTAAGAAAAAAAGGATAGCAAAAGAAAATAAGTATAATTTATTACCTGGTTCAGGTGTAAATTTGAATTATTTTAAACTGTTACCTTATCCTAAGAGCGATGTAATTAAGTTTGTTTTTATTTCAAGACTAATGAAAGAAAAGGGGATTGAACAGTATTTAGAGGCAGCTGAAATAATAAAAAAAGAATATCCTAATACAGAATTCCATATTTGTGGATTTGCTGAACAAGATTACGAAAAGAAACTAACTTCCTTACAGAAATCTGGAATAATTATTTATCATGGAATGGTTATAGATATAAGAAAACTACTAATAGATATGCACTGCACTATTCATCCATCTTATTATCCAGAAGGAATTTCGAATGTACTATTAGAGAGTGCGTCTTCTGGAAGACCTTTGATAACAACAAATCATGTAGGGTGTAGAGAAGTAATAAATAAAAATAAGAATGGTTATTTATTTCAACCTAAAAATACAGATGACTTAGTTATACAGATAAAAAAATTTTTAGATCTTTCATATGAAGAAAAAAGAGACATGGGAAAAGAATCTAGAAAATATGTAAGTGAAAGATTTTCTAGAGATATTGTTATAGATCAATATATGAAAAAAATCGAAAATATTTTAGAAGGAATTTAAAAATGAAAAAAGTACTATATGTAGGGGGATTCATTTTTCCTTATGAAAACGCAGCTACGACGAGAGTAAAAAACATTGGAAGACTTTTAAAATCAATAAACTACGCTACTCAATATTTCAGTATATATTTTGGATGTGATGAAGCAAATTACAACGCTAGCTTACAAAAAAAATCATACTGGGAACAAATTAGTTTCAAAAAGCTAGAAAGATATATATATACTTATCAACCAGACGTAATAATTGCTTACAATTTGCCTAGTATTCTTTTTATTAAGTTGCTATTAAATAAAAAGAGGTTTAATTACGAACTTATAATTGACTGTTCTGAATGGTATGATACAAAAGGTATTTCTTTATTTAAAAAACCAATCAAATGGCTAGATACATCACTGAGAATGAACTTTTTAAATTTCTTATCTAAAAAAATAATATGTATAAGTAGTCGATTAGAAAAAAAATATAGCAAAAAAAAGACTATATTAATACCGCCACTTATGGATGATACTTATAAAATTCAGAATAAAAGAAAACCGTATGTTTTAGTTTTTTCTGGAAATGGAGCGACTGGCAAAGATGATTTAGAAGCTATTATAAATGCTATTAATAACCTTGTGAAAAAGGGTTATATAATTAAATTAGAGATTATAGGTATTGAGGCCGAACAAATGAGTTTAAATTGTTCTGATAAAACATGGCTTAAATTTCATGGTAGGCTTGCACGAAATGAAGCGAGAAAAGTTATAAGTATGTCACACTATTCTGTTTTTTTTAGAAAAGGAACAAGGGCAAATAATTATGGTTTTCCTACTAAGTTTTCTGAGAGTATTGCTTTAGGTGTACCGGTAATAACTAATGATTTTTCTGATATTAGTTGCTATATCACTAATTCTGTTGATAGCTTTTATACAAAAAAAGTGGACGATAACGCACTTGAAAAGATTATTGAAAAAGCTTTAAAATTAGATAGCAATCAATATGATATATTAGTGAGGAATATGAGAAAATTAGACTTTTTCAAAGAAGAAAAGTATCGAGATGAATTTTTTGAATTTATGAAGTAGGATTATTATTTTATTAATTAAAGTAAGTTAGGAGAATAAAAGCCATTGATAAATAAAATTTGTTTTATTGCAATTAATTTTAATAATGCACAATTAACACTGAATTTTGTTAAAAATTTAAATGGGTTAACCAAAAGTAATCCACAAGAAATTTTAGATATAATAATTATTGATAATGGATCAAATCAGGAAGATACTCGTATACTTGATAAAGAGACACAATCTATATCCAATGTGACTTTAATCAAATCATCTATCAACCATGGATATTTTGGCGGGTTGAATTTAGGTTTAAAGTATATAGAGAATAGCTCTTATAAATATGTTATTATTTGTAATAATGATTTAGAATTTGATAGTGATTTTTTACTAAAATTAGATACAGTTAAATTTGAAAAAAGTGTTTTAGCTTTAGCTCCTGATGTAGAGACTGTTACGGGAGTACATCAAAATCCACTTAGAAAAACTAGGATATCAAAAATTGAAAAAGTAAAAAATGATATCTATTGGTCAAATTATTATATTATGATTCTTTTAAAAACTGTATATAATATCTTAAAAACAAATAAAACTATAAAAAATACAAAAATAAATAAGAGTATGTATATTGAAGCGGGGATTGGTGCTTGTTATGTTCTTACTTCCCATTTTTTTAAGTATTATTCTCTGTTGGATGCTAAAGTATTTTTATGGGGAGAAGAAGCCATCTTTAGCGAGCAAGTAAGAAGAGTTAGCGGAAAAATTTTATATGTTCCTGAGCTACATGTGCTGCACCAAGAAAGTCAATCTGTGAAAAAAATTCCTTCAAGAAAAAAATATGAAATGGTACGTAAATCATATAATATATATAAAAAATATTTGTGATTTTAGGTTTAGTTAATATAGGAGAAGTATAAATGTTTACTCTAAATGTAGCTCTGTTACTAGCTTTATTACTAATATATTATTTAAATGGAAAGGATTTGATTTCGCCGAGTTTTATAACGGTATCTGTTTTTTTATTGAGTTCATTATTCTTAAGCTTAAAAGTAAAAGAATGGGGAGTTGAAATTACTGGGAAAACAATTTTGATTATTTTGCTATTTATATTTGTTTTTTTTATTACTGAACTATTATGCCAAACAATATATCCTAATAGTAAAAAACGAAAGTTATTACAATATAATGATATTCAATTAAGCAAAAGTGTTATTATACTTTTAATTGGTCTGAGTATTTTGATTTTATATATGTATTATATACAGATAAAAAACATTGCGGTTTTTTCTGGATACAATGAAGGAGAAGATTTATTAATTCAATACGCAAGATTAGGGTTATTACAAAAAGGTCAGACAACTACTTTATTAATTTCTATATCCTCTCTATTTCTTAGATCTTTAGCTTATTTAAATTTGTTTATATTTACTTTTAATATTACGGTACCAAAAGATGTGAATAAAAAAGAAAACATTATTTATTTATTAATACCAATAATTTATTTAATACAATATTCTTTGAGTGGGTCGCGAGGAGCATATATTGAATTTTTATCATTTTTCCTAATTCTTTATATAATCTTATATACTAAATCGAATAATGGGAATAGATATAATAAACTAAAGATTTTTTCTTATACTATAATAACATTATTAGTTTTAATTATAGTTTTTGTATATTTAGGTAACTTAAAAGGTTGGGCAGGAAAATCCATTACTGATACTTTATCTTTATATTTTGGTGGTTCAATTGCTGCATTAAATAATTTTGTAGGACAAGGGGTTCATAATAATCATTCGTTTGATTCTGGGTTAGAGACATTTTTGGGAGTACAAGATTTATTTAATAGATTGAATGGAAATGTTTCTAACGTAACTCGTATTTTGCCTTTTACCGAAATTGGTAACAGTGGGGTAATGACAAATGTATATACAGCAATAAGAAGATATTTATCTGATTTTGGTTTAACTGGTTTAATTATTTGTTCTATGATAGTTAGTTTGTTTAATAACATTATGTATACTTATATAAAAAGAAGTAATAAGATAAATTTTTTATTTATTTTTTATGCAATCAATGCTATGATGATTTTCTATCAAAGTATAGATGAACAATTTTTCGTTAGCTTTTTAAATATTACTCAAATATTTACATTTTTGTTTAGTTATATTTTATATTATATATTTATTAAACGTGAAATATAATAATATTTTACGTTAAAGGAAGTCTTTTTTTACTCGTTTTTACTATATTTCTAAAAACATTTAGAATAAATAAGTACAAAATGTTTATTTTAGAGAATAAGAAAACCATATTAAAATAATATGTCTTTAAATAAAAATATCATATATATATTGTGATGACTGTAATAAAAATAGAAAGAGAGCAAGCAATGATGTTAAATGTATCATTAAAAAATAAAATAATTTTAATAACTGGCGCAGCCGGTTTTATTGGATCAAATTTGGTTCTTGAGTTATTACGTACTCAGTCATCAATAAAAATCATTGGCATTGACAATATGAATGATTACTATGATGTCTCTATTAAGAACTATAGATTATCAGAGATAGAAGCGGAGGCAAAGAACCATCCAGGATCTACTTGGAATTTTATCAAAGGTTCTATTGCTGATAAAGCAACAATTGATTTCATCTTTGATAATTATAAACCAAGTATTGTGGTGAATTTAGCAGCTCAGGCAGGAGTCCGTTATTCAATTACTAATCCAGATATGTATATCGAATCTAACATAATAGGATTCTATAATATTCTTGAAGCTTGTCGTCATTCATATGATAATGGAGAATCCGGTGTGGAACATTTAGTGTATGCTTCATCATCATCCGTTTATGGAACTAATAAAAAGATTCCGTATTCTACAGATGATAAAGTAGACAATCAAGTATCGTTGTATGCAGCAACTAAGAAAAGTAATGAATCAATGGCACATGCATATTCTAAACTTTACAATATTCCGTCTACAGGGTTACGTTTCTTTACAGTATATGGTCCTGCTGGGCGTCCAGATATGGCTTATTTTGGTTTTACTGATAAACTTCGTGCTGGTGATAATATCCAAATATTCAATTATGGGAATTGCAAGCGTGATTTTACCTATATAGATGATATTGTTGAAGGAGTAAAGAGGGTTATGCAGTGCCCCCCAGAGAAAATTACTGGGGAAGATGGGCTGCCAATACCACCATATCATATTTATAATATTGGCAACAATACGCCGGAAAACCTATTAGATTTTGTAGATATTCTACAACAAGAGCTAATTGCAGCAGGGGTGCTACCAGAAGATTACGACTTTGAATCTCACACCGAACTAGTTCCGATGCAACCAGGAGATGTGCCGGTTACTTATGCAGATACTAGTGCGCTAGAACGAGATTTTGGATTTAAGCCAAGCACAAGTTTGCGTGATGGGCTTCGTAAATTTGCACAATGGTATAAGTCCTTCTACGAAGTATAGTTATATTTTTTTATTATGAATAGTTGTAGAAACACCTCAGATACTAATAATCTGAGGTGTTATTTTTTCAGTCTCGTTGAAATAAATCTCTGGTATAAACTTTTTCTTTTACATCATCAAGATTACTATCATACCGATTGGCAATAATACTGTGACTGATGTTTTTAAAATTATCTAAATTATTTACTACTCTTGATCCGAAAAATGTAGTGTTATTATCAAGTGTTGGTTCATAAATTACAACGGTTGCTCCTTTTGCTTTTATTCGCTTCATAACTCCTTGAATAGATGATTGACGGAAGTTGTCTGAATTACTCTTCATTGTAAGACGGTATACACCTATGATTACTTCTTTTTCTTTTTCTTCACTCCATGAACTATTGGTCTCATACGCACCAGCAAGTTCTAATACACGCTCTGCTATAAAGTCTTTTCTTGTACGATTACTATCGACAATGGCACTCATCATATTTTGAGGAACATCGTTATAATTAGTAAGAAGTTGTTTTGTATCTTTTGGCAAACAATAGCCTCCATATCCAAAAGATGGATTATTATAATGTGTGCCAATTCTTGGATCTAAGCAAACCCCGTGAATGATTTCCTGTGTATTTAGTCTCTTCATTTCTGCGTAAGTATCAAGTTCATTGAAGTAAGATACACGAAGTGCAAGGTAAGTATTAGCGAATAATTTAACTGCTTCAGCTTCTGTGAATCCCATGAAAAGAGTTTCGATATCTTTTTTGATTGCTCCTCCTTGAAGTAAATCTGCAAAAGTATGAGAGGCTTCTAGTAAAGTTTTGTCATTTTGGTCCGTGCCAACAATAATTCGCGAAGGGTATAGATTGTCATATAATGCCTTAGATTCTCTGAGAAATTCTGGGCTGAATAGAATATTTTTAGTATTGTATTTTTCACGAATGCTTTCGGTATAGCCTACAGGTACCGTCGATTTGATAACCATTATTGCTTTTGGATTGACTGCTAATACCAATTCAATTACTGATTCTACAGCAGAAGTGTCAAAATAATTTTGTTTACTATCATAATTTGTTGGGGCAGCAATGACAACAAAATCGGCTTCTCTATAAGCGGCTGCACCATCAGTCGTTGCAATTAAATTAAGTTTTTTTTCAGCTAGATATTTTTCAATGTAATCATCTTGTATTGGCGATTTCTTATTATTGATTTGTTTTACTTTTTCAGGAATAATGTCTACTGCTGTTACCTGATTGTGCTGAGCAAGAAGAATAGCAATGGAAAGACCTACATAACCAGTACCAGCTACAGCAATATTCTTCGACTGATGTTTTGTTCTGTTTGATTTATTTGATTCATTTATAAATAGATCTGTTGGTTCAAAATTTAGAACTTCGGCTAATGATTCTAATTGTTGTATTGAAGGGATAAAATCGAGAGATTCTAATCGACTAATTAAGGCGCGGTTGATACCAGTAGCTACTGCAAGTTGTTGTTGTGTCATTTTTAGAGATTTTCTAGAATCAATAATGATTTGAGCTAAACGTTTTTGAGATAACTTTTTCATGATATACTCCTTTTTGTTACTATTAATAACAAATGATTTTTTCTTCTATAACAGAATAGCTTATTATTAATAAATATGTCAATTTTTTTATTGATTAAAAAGATATTTTTTTGTTTTAAGTATTTTTATTTATTTTTTTGTTACTTAAAGTAACTTTGTAGATTGTGAATAACCTTATACATAAAAAGTTTCCGTGAGTCCCTACAATATAAAGAATAAAAAAATGTGATGTTTTAAACTGTAACCAACCACAATAAACTGCTTCTCAATTCTCCCCCATACGCAATACATAGGCATCGAGCAGAATTCTCGCGATGATCTGGAGAGGCAAGCGTGAACGTACTTCATAATCAGGGAAATACGAACCTTCTGATTTGAACCCTACGAGATTTATCTCGCAATAATCTTTGAGTGTAGAGGAATGATTGGCTGTAACTAGAATCGAACCAATCTCTGCGTCATAGCAATTCTTTGCGGCAGTGACGAGTTCTTTTGTCTCGCCGTTCAAAGAAACAAAAATAACGCTGTCTTTCTTAGTTAGTTTCCGACTGATGCTTTTGATGATTTCTGGATCAGTATGCATTTGACAATTTTTCCCTGTTAATTGAAGTTTTACCAGCATCTCTTGACCAATCATTTCTGAAAATCCTCGTGCAAAGACAAAAACCCGGTCAGCAAATTTGATTCTTTGTATTGCATCTTCAATGTTCCCGATTTCCAACATATTGATCGTACGTACCACTTCTTGTTCATTTTTTAGAATGGCTCGACGGATACCTTTGTCTACTTTATCTAAGAAAGAAAAATTGATGTTCTTGTTTTCTCCTTCTTTTAGATGGTGCTTAAACGAAGTAAATCCTTCATAGCCTTTCTTCTTCATTGTCCGCACAATGGTGGCTGTTGAGACATTTGCTTGTTCACTTAGTTTCACGATGGAGTAGTTAGGGATCTCTAGGATGTGGTGTTCGATAAAGTTCCAGAGGTACTGTTCTGTTTCACTTAATTTGTGATCCATATTCTTTCCTTCTTTCACCAAAAGTTAGTTAAAAAATAGCACGAGGTGTTTATAAATGTAAAGGTTTTCTTTGTGTTGGAACGATTAAGAAAACATTTTCTCTTTCGCGTATTTCATAATAGAGTCAAGGAGGTCATTGGTTATGTCTATCTACACATGCACGATGAATTTGGCAATTGATCTATTTATTGAAACAGAGGAGATGCATCCTTTTATGGTAAACCGCACAAAAGAGGATGACATTCAGGCAAACGGAAAAGGGGTGAATGTGTCACTAGTATTAAAGATGCTAGATTTCCCAAGTACGGCACTAGGTTTTTCTGCTGGTTTCACAGGAAAATATATAGAAGACTATTTACAGAAGAAACAAATCCAAACAGAGTTTATTGAAGTGCCTGGTATGACGCGTATCAATGTATTTACACAAGTCAATCAAACGAAAGAAGAATACAAATTAGTGAATCAAGGACCTGAAATACCGCAGGCAGCTGTCCATAATTTTTTAAATCAAATAAGAGCATTACAAGCAGAGGATTACCTTTGTGTTTCTGGGAGTTTACCAAGAGGAATGTCTCCGAAGGTTTTAGTGGAAATCAGTCGGATTTGTCAGGAAAAGGGGATTCATTTGATTATTGATAGTAGTGATCAAGAGGTCATGGATTGTTTGCCCTATCGACCGTTTTTGCTGAAACCGAACGAGGAAGAACTTTCTTCTTGGTTCGGACGAAAAATGGTTACAGATGAAGATTACTTTGTTTATGGACAACGATTAGTAGAGTTAGGTGCAGAAAATGTTTTGTTATCCCTCGGGGAGAAAGGAGCGATTCTTTTTACGAAAGACAGGGTGATTCGAGGAAACTCGCCAAAAGGAAAAGTTGTCAATACAGCATGTGCAGGTGATGCCATGTTAGGCACTTTTTTAGCAGGATACATGAATCGACGACCGCTTGATGAAACGTTACGTAAAAGCATAGCAGCAGGCAGCTCTACTGCTTTTCGTAAAGGACTGACTGATTTTTTGGATGTGGAGGAATTAAGTAAACAAATCAAAATCAAGGAAGAGAGGTTCGAAAGATGGGAAAATATAAACTAATTGCAGCAACCGGTTGTCCGACAGGAATTGCACATACCTACATGGCGCAAGAGGCATTAGAGCAAGCAGCTAGGAAAAAAGGCATCACGATCAAAGTGGAGACCCATGGACAAATTGGGATCGAGAATGAATTAACGGCTGAAGAAATCAAACAGGCAGATGCTGTCATTATTGCCGCAGACAAAGATGTCCATTCAGAAAGATTTGCGGGAAAACGAGTCATTGATGTTTCTGTCAGTACAGGAATCAAAGATGCACAACGGCTGATTGACGAGGCATTGGCAGGAAAAGGGACCATCTTAGCAGATAATGAAGCTGTTGATACTTTAGAATCAGAAACGATAAGTGGTGCTAATTTTGGTCGCAGCATCTATAAAAATTTGATGAATGGTGTCTCTCATATGTTGCCTTTCGTGGTAGCTGGCGGAGTATTGATTGCTATTTCATTTGCCGTTTGGGGAATCTATTCTTTTGATCCAGATCATGCACAATACAATGCTACAGCGGCGATGTTAAAAACGGTTGGCGATGCAGCAATGGGGATGATGGTTCCAGTTTTAGCAGCTTATATTGCAGAAGGGATCGCGAAACGTCCAGGGTTAGTCGTTGGATTTGTTGGTGGAATCGTGGCCATGAATGGCGGTACTGGATTTTTAGGAGGTATTTTAGCTGGGTTCTTAGCAGGTTATTTTGTCTTATTTTTGCAAAAGCTACTGACAATTTTACCTAAACAACTAGATGGCTTGAAGGCAATCTTCTTATATCCAGTTATTGGTGTAGCGTTTATTGGCATCGTGATGTCTTTGTTGGCGGGTCCAATGAAGGCTGTAAATGAAGGAATGATGAGCTTTTTAGCTGGATTTGAACATTCGAATCCACTTGTTCTTGGCGTGATTGTTGGTTGCATGTGTGCGTTTGATATGGGAGGACCGATTAATAAGGCGGCATATGTAACAGGTACAGCTCTTTTGGCACAAGGAAACACGAGTTTTATGGCTGGCGTGTCAGCAGCTTGCATTGCACCACCGTTGATTACTGGTTTTGCAACTTTATTGTTTGGTAAATATTTTGATACTAATGATCGTAATGCAGGTTTGGTTAATTTTATTTTAGGATCAACTCATATTACGGAGGGAGCTATTCCGTTTGCTGCGAAAGACCCGATCCGAGTATTACCAACGATGATGTTAGGCTCATCAATTGCTGCTGTCTTGACCTATCTGTTTGGTGTCCAAGTACCAGCCCCACATGGCGGTTTTTTAGTGTTACCTGTAGTGACGGGAAAAATCCAATGGATTACAGCGATTCTTATTGGTTCAATCGTTGGTGGAGTGATACTAGGTTTGATCCAAAAGAAAAGAGTAACTGATGAAGACAAGAAGATGGATAATAAAGCAGCAAATCGTACAGTTATCGAAGAAGGAAGAGCAGGAGGCTTATCATGACAATCATTCATGAAGAGAACATTTTTTTACAACAGCCATTAGATAGTCAAGAAGAAGCATTTCAGTTTTTAGCAAAGCAAACATTCTGTTTAGGAATCGCTCATGACGAAAAAGAAGTATATCAAAAACTTCTAGAAAGAGAAAAAGAAGGTACTACAGGAATAATGTCAGGTTTTGCTATCCCTCATGCGAAGTCTCAAACAATCAACGAACCTAGTTTGATTATCATCACACTGAACAAAGGAATTGAATGGAACAGTTTAGATAGACAGTCAGTTGATTTTATTTTTGCGTTATTTATCCCAGATTCAGAAGCAGGAACGACTCATTTGAAATTATTGTCTCTCGTTGCACGATCATTGATGCGAAAAGAGGTTACAGAACAGTTGAGAGCAGCAAAATCAAAAACAGAAATAGCCGCAATATTAACTAAAGAAATAGGTGAAGATATATGAAGAAAATGAGTATAGAAAAACAGGAACGTTTGAAGCGATTGACGGATGAAGCTGGAATTATTAGCGCGTTAGCTATCGACCAGCGTGGTGCTTTGAAGAAAATGATCAACCAATATAAAGAAGCTACATCAGAAGATATCATCCAATTTAAACAGATGGTTTCTCAGTACCTGACTCCGTATGCTTCCGCTATTTTACTCGATCCAGAATATGGTCTGCCTGCAGCAGCGCTTCGAGAGAAAGAATGTGGCTTGTTGCTAGCTTATGAAAAAACCGGCTATGATGCGAAAATGCCAGGCCGACTACCAGATTTACTGAATAGTTGGTCAGTGAAAAGGTTAAAAGAAGTGGGTGCGGATGCTTGTAAATTTTTATTGTACTATGATGTTGATGAACCAGTAGAGATTAATGTGCAAAAACAAATAGTTATAGAACGGATTGGTTCAGAATGCGAAGCAGAAGGCATACCTTTCTTTTTAGAGATCCTTTCTTATGATGCCACTATTGGCGATCCGTCTTCTCTTGCCTATGCAAAAGTAAAACCGCATAAAGTTATTGAAGCCATGCGAGAATTTTCAAAAGAACGTTATCAAGTGGATGTATTGAAAGTAGAAGTGCCAGTGAATATGAGATTTGTGGAAGGATATGGGCAAGAGACTTGTTATAGTCAAGCAGAGGCATCCACGTATTTCTATGAACAATCGAAAGTGACTGAACAACCGTTTATTTTTTTAAGTGCGGGAGTCAGCGCTGCACTATTTCAAGATACATTGCGTTTTGCAAAACAATCAGGTTCGACATTCAATGGTGTCTTATGTGGACGAGCAACATGGGCGAAGGGAGTAGCACCTTTTGTTACCGAAGGCGAAGAAAAAGCGAGTAGTTGGATGTTAGAAGAAGGAAAACAAAATATTAAAGAATTAAGTACACTATTAGAAGAAACAGCGACATCTATTTATGTTAAGAAATAAGAAAAAGAATTGTCTGAGTGACAGATTCGAAAAAATAATTAGTTATTTAAAAAAATGTTTGTCAAATTTTATAGAAAAAAAGTATAAAACTGCAAAAGTTATCTAAAACTATTAATAACATTTGTCATTAATAAGCTATTTTAGGTTGTTGTAAATGATATTGGAAGTAATAAAACGATAGTTGTAGGAATATCATAGGGATTAATGTGGATTACGCTGCTCGATAAGTTAGTCCATTTTGACGGATCGCTTATGTGGTTCGTCTTTTTTTCTGTTCTTTTATTGGTAACTGGTATTTTTAAGGTATCTTTGTCTATTCAAACTATAAAACTTCGGATCGTTGTTATAATAGCTTTTTTGGTCTAAAAAACCTTTGACAAATGATTAACAATTCACTATTCTTGTGTTGTGGTTATAACCAGTAAAGAAGAGGTAATTTTTATGGAGAGCTCAAATAAAGGAAAATCATTGTATTATCAACTAGTTGATTTATTGAAGGATCGTATCGAAACACAGATGACTCCGCATGATAAGCTGTTATCTGAAAGAGAACTTTGTCAACACTATGGGGTGAGTCGTACCACCGTACGTCTGGCTTTACAGGAATTGGAAAATCAAGGTTATATTTACCGAAGACATGGAAAAGGTACCTATGTCTCTGATTTGTCTGATAAGTCATCGAACTTAGCTGGAGCATATAGCTTTACAGAAGAAATGCGCGAAATAGGGCGCGTCCCTAAGACGGTCATTTTAGAATTTAGACAAATGGAAGCTAATAAGAGAATTGCTAAGAATTTGAACATCCATTTAGGTGAAACTGTATTTAAACTTAAAAGATTGCGTTTGGCAGATGAAGAGCCATTGATGGTTGAGCGTTCTTATCTACCGGCGAAGCTATTTATGGGACTTGATTTGCCGTTACTTGAAAGTAAACCGTTGTATGATGTGTTTTCACAGGATTATGAACAACAAGTTCAATTAGCTGATGAAGAGTTTTATGCAAGTATCGTGCAAAAAAAAGATGCTGTTGTGCTACGAATCGCTGATGGCGCTCCCGTCTTACATCTGACGAGGATAACCTATAACGTGAAAAATGAGATTATCGAATATACGGATAGTGTAGCAAGAGCGGACCAGTTTCATTATAAAATTCGGCATATCCGAAAATGATTGAGAGGGAGAACAACATGTTTGAGCTATCGAAGAACAAATTAAAACAAATAGGTGCAGCAATCACGACACAAGAAATAAAACAACAACCAGATCTCTGGAAAGAAACAATCGATAGATTGATGCAAAGCCAAGAAAATTTAGCTCTATTTTTTGATCAAATAAAAAAAGAAGCAAACGGAAGAAGAATACGTGTTATTTTTACGGGTGCAGGAACGTCTCAATATATTGGGGATACGCTCTTACCCTATCTAAATGAACATGGAGACAATCAGTTTTTTATCTTCCACAGTTTTGGCACGACAGATATTGTAGCTTCACCAAAAGAATTTTTGTTTCCAAATGAACCGACTTTATTAGTTTCATTTGCTCGCAGCGGCAACAGTCCAGAAAGTGTAGCGGCTGTGCAAATTGCAAATAAACAAGTTGAAACATTATTTCATTTGACGATTACTTGTGCTGAAGAGGGGATGTTGGCAAAAAACGCACAGGATGATAAACAGAATTATCTGTTATTGATGCCAGAGAGAGCAAACGATGCAGGTTTTGCTATGACAGGAAGTTTTACGTGTATGTTATTGAGTGCTTTATGGATCTTTGATCAAACAGCAATGGAGAAAAAAGAAAGATATCTTGAACAATTAGTTACAATCGGTCAAGATCTTCTTTCAAGAGATCAAGAAATTCAAAAGTTATTACCTGATTTTTTTGAACGGATCGCTTATCTGGGTTCAGGAAGTTTGGCAGGTGCGACAAGAGAAGCACAATTAAAAATTTTAGAATTAACAGCAGGTAAAGTTGCTACAATTTTTGATTCTTCGATGGGATTCCGTCATGGACCAAAGTCTTTTTTAAATAGCGAGACACTCGTTGTAGGTTTTGTGAGCAATCAACCATATACGCGAAATTATGACTTAGATATTTTAGAGGAAATAAAAGAAGATCGGGTCACTGCCAATGTCATTGCGATTGCGCAACCGGGTACTATTGATTTCTCAGGTATGACTGTGCTATTGGAAGACTCGGTGAGTAAATTGCCCGATGCCTATCTTGCATTAGCGATGATTATGACTGCACAAATCATTGCACTCTATACTTCAATCAAAGTAGCTAATAAACCAGATACCCCATCTCCAACAGGCACGGTCAATCGAGTAGTCAAGGGCGTCATCATTCATAAATATGAAACCGAAGGAGAAATGACAGATGAATGAAGAAAAAAATAGGGCAATGGAGAGACTATCAACAAAAGATGGAATTATTAGTGCATTAGCGATCGATCAGCGTGGTGCTCTAAAAAAAATGATCAAATCGTTGGGAAAAGAGCCAAGTGAAGACCAAATCAGTGAATTCAAAGAACTAGTATCAGCTGAGCTGACACCCTATGCTTCTGCTATTTTATTGGATCCGGAATATGGATTGCCAGCAGCAAAAGTCAGAGCAAAAGAGACGGGGTTATTGTTAGCTTATGAGAAAACCGGCTATGACACAACTACGCCTGGTCGTCTACCTGATTTATTAGCGGATTGGTCTTCTCTCAGATTGAAAGAACAGCAAGCGGATGCAGTAAAATTCTTACTTTACTACGATGTTGATGAAGCACCCGAAATCAATCATTTGAAGCATGTGTTCATCGAACGTTTAGGTAGTGAGTGTGAAGGAGAAAATCGTCCCTTCTATTTGGAATTAGTTTCTTATGACGCACAAATAAGCGATAGTTCTTCTCCAGAGTATGCAAAAGTCAAGCCCCACAAAGTTATTGAGATGATGAAAGAATTTTCTGATCCAAAATATAAAGTTGATGTATTGAAAGTAGAAGTACCTGTCAATATGAATTATGTGAATGGCTATTCCACAGGTGAATTTATTCACAGCAAAGAAGAGGCTGCCGCCTTCTTTAAGGAGCAAAGTGAAGCGACTCCATTACCATTCATTTTTTTGAGCGGGGGTGTTTCAACAGAATTATTTCAACAAACACTGATTTTTGCTCATGAATCGGGTTCCACATTCAATGGTGTATTGTGTGGACGTGCGACATGGAAAGATGGGGTCAAAGCATATGTCGAAAATGGAAAAGACGGAGCTATTCATTGGTTAAGAACAAATGGGAGAGAAAACATCGAGACTTTAAATAAAGTAATAAATGAAACCGCTACCCCTTGGTTCAATAAAGCAAAAAGCAAAAAGGTGAAGATGAAATGATTACGACAGTTACCTTGAATCCTTCCATCGATATCGCTTATACAGTTGAAGAATTAAACCTCGACAAAGTCAATCGAGTTGAAACAGTCAATAAAACAGCGGGAGGAAAAGGAGTGAATGTGGCGAGGGTTCTAAATTTATTAGGAGAAGAGGTGATAGCTACTGGTTTAATAGGTGGCCAGCACGGTGAATATCTAAAGAACCAGCTAGATCAGTTAGGGATCATGCATCAGTTTGTTCCAATTAAAGGAGAGACAAGAGATTCTATTGCTATCCTGCATGGTTCGAGACAAACAGAGCTTTTGGAACAAGGCCCCTTCATAACAAAGAAAGAACAACAGACATTTACCGATCATTTTGAGCAGCTCCTCGAAATATCAGATATTATGACAATCTCAGGAAGTTTACCCCAAGGATGTCCTCTTGATTACTATAAGCAATTGGTTGCTTTAGCTGATAAAAAAGGGAAAGACATATTACTAGATACCTCTGGTAAATTTTTGCTTGAAGTATTGAAAGGTAAGGAGAAGCCACTACTTATCAAGCCCAATCTGGAAGAACTAGGAGAACTGATTGGCCAACGTATCTGTTCTTCGATTCAATTAGAAAAAATTCAGTCCTTATTAGCTCATCCAATATTTGAAGGAGTGCCATGGGTTGTTGTTTCTTTAGGAGAGAGAGGTGCTATAGCAAAAGTTGCTCAGTGTTTCTACGAAGTCATTATTCCTAAAATATCAGTTGTTAATCCTGTTGGTTCAGGTGACGCGACCCTTGCAGGATTGGCCAATGCGTTATCAAAAAGGCAATCAATCGAAGAGATTCTCGCATTTTCTATGGCTTGCGGCATGGCAAACGCGCAACAAGAGAAAACTGGCTGGATCGACCCTATAAAAGTTAAGATGTTGATGAAACACATTCAAGTTAAGAAAATCAAATGAACTTAAATATAAAAGAAAGCGTTTTCTTTAGCTGGGAGGGAATTTGTTCTTGGCTTAAAAATGAAATATAAGAAAGAAAAAAATGAAAACGTTATCTTTGGAACAGAAGGGATATTTGATGATGTCACAGATTTAATTGAACAACTAATAGAAAAAATAGATAAGGAGAATGCATGATGGCAATTATTGGTGTAAGAATCGATGGACGTTTGATACATGGACAAGTAGCAAATCTTTGGACAACGAAGCTGAATATTAGTCGAATCATGGTCGTGGATGATGAGGTAGCCACAAACACAATTGAAAAAAGTGGATTGAAGTTAGCGACTCCAGCAGGGGTAAAATTAAGCATTTTGCCAATCGAAAAAGCAGCAACAAATATTTTAGCTGGCAAATATGACTCTCAACGAGTATTGATCGTAGCAAAAAAGCCAGATCGAATCTTATCTTTAGTAGAAAAAGGAGTTCCTATCAAAGAAGTAAATGTGGGGAATATGTCACAAACGAATGAAACACGGTCCATTACAAAATCAATCAATGTGGTAGATGCAGATATCGAAGTATTTAAAAAATTAGATCAGCTTGGTATACATTTAATTGCTCAAATGGTACCAAACGATAAAGCAGAAGACTTTATGAATCTTTTAATCAAATAGGAGGAATGATCCATGGATATTCAATGGTGGCAGATCTTATTATTAACATTATATGCAGGTTATCAAATTTTAGATGAATTACAGATCTATTCTTCAATGAGTGCGCCAGTGTTTGCAGGGTTATATGCAGGTTTAGTAATGGGTGATTTAAACGCAGGTTTGATTATTGGTGGCAGTATGCAGTTGACAGTTTTAGGAGTGGGTACGTTTGGAGGCGCATCAAAAATAGATGCCAACTCTGGGACTATTTTAGCAACTGCCTTCTCGATTTCTCTTGGAATGAATCCAGAACAAGCGATTGCTGCTATTGCAGTGCCTGTAGCAAGCTTAATGATCCAATTGGATATTTTAGCTAGATTCGCTAACACATATTTTGCCCATCGTATTGACCGTCACGTAGAAGACATGAATTATCAAGCAATCGAACGCAATTTCTTAATGGGAGCTTTACCTTGGTCACTCTCTCGTATGATTCCTGTATTTTTAGCTTTAGCATTTGGTGGTGGATTAGTTGAAAATGTTGTTTCTGTTTTAAACGGGAATCTAAAATGGCTAGGCGATGGGCTCTCAGTAGCAGGAGCTGTTTTACCAGCTGTTGGGTTTGCCATTCTTCTGCGCTATTTACCAGTAAAAAAACATCTTTCTTATCTTATTTTAGGATTTACGATCACGGCATTATTAGCAACGTTATTCTCTAATGTTCAATTATTAGGAACAAGTGTGGCAAGCGTTGTTAAAGATCTTCCGGCAACTTTCAATTCGCTGCCGATGCTTGCTGTAGCATTGATTGGTCTAGCACTAGCAATGATCAGTTATAAGAATGATCAAAACAAAGACCATCAACCATTAGCTAGTGAGCCATCACATTCTGTTGAGGGGGAAATCGAAGATGACGAAATCTAATTACAAATTAACAAAAGAAGATTTTAAGCAAATCAATCGAAGAAGTTTGTTCACTTTTCAATTAGGTTGGAACTATGAGAGAATGCAGGGTTCTGGCTATTTATATACTATCTTGCCACAACTAAGAAAAATATATGGAGACAACACACCAGAATTAAAAGAGATGATGAAAACACATACGCAATTTTTTAATACTTCTAATTTTTTTAATACAATCATTACTGGGATTGATCTTGCAATGGAAGAAAAAGAAGGAATTACTTCAAAGGAAACCGTATCGGGGCTGAAAGCTGGATTGATGGGTTCCTTTGCAGCGATTGGAGATTCCGTATTTGCTGCTTTGATTCCAACGATTTTTGGGGCTTTGGCGGCGAATATGGCAACTGATGGAAATCCGATAGGTGTGTTTATATGGATTTTTGCTCAGATTGTTGTCATGGTTTTTCGTTGGAAGCAACTTGAATTTGCATACAAAGAAGGAATTACCTTAGTTACTACTATGCAATCTCGCTTAACTGCATTAACGGACGCAGCCACTTTATTAGGTGTATTCATGGTAGGGGCATTAGTTGCGACAATGATCAATGTTAAATTTTCATGGGCACCAACGATTGGCGACGTGACATTGAATATGCAAAACTATATCGATATGATTTTACCTAAAATTTTACCCGCTGGGATCGTCGGTGGTGTTTATTGGTTGTTAGGAAAGAAAAATATGACTCCTACTCGAGCGATTTTTATCGTATTAATTGTGTGTGTTGCTTTATCTGCATTGGGTGTGATTTCGAAATAAGGGAGAGCGAGAAATGAGTAGACAATTGGTATTGATTAGTCACGGAAAATTTTGTGAGGAATTGAAAAAAAGTACAGAAATGATCATGGGGCCTCAAGAGGATATCTACACGTTACCTTTATTACCAGAAGATGGCACTGAAACATACAAACAAAAGTTTCTCACTGTCACAGATTCGTTAAATGATTTTGTGGTACTATGTGATCTTTTAGGCGGTACACCTGCAAATATCATTTCTAAACTAATAATGGAAGGACAACAGATTACTCTTTATGCTGGGATGAATCTTCCGATGGTCATTGAATTTATCAACTCACAAATGATTGGTTCAGAGCCCGAGTTTGTTCGTGCAGGATGTGAAAGCATTGTCTCTGTCAACGAATTAATTAATGGAATAGCAGAAGAGGAAGAGTAACAAAAAAGATGAGGGCTTAGCTCTCATCTTTTTTGTCCTATGTTTTTATTTCCGCTTCTGCTGCTTTCCTGCATTGCGGCCTTTATTGTTTGTACTGTTTTTGGGTTGCTTGATTTGTTTGGTTGCTTGTTTGCTGTCAGCTGGTTTAGCTGTTTCTGTCACATCTTTTCTTGGAGTGACGACTTGTTTCGGTGGGTTTTGTTTCAACTCTTCTGCCACTTGTGCTTTCAACCGTGGTTTCATCATAACGTTTGTGATGAATGTTTGCAGACAGCTGAACACACCACCGACTACCCAGTAAAGTGTAACACCGGCTGGCGCACTGATCGACATGAAGACGATCATAGCAGGAGAGACGATCAGCATCGTACGCATCGTCTTTTTCTGTTCTTCAGGAATACCGATCGTTGAGATATATCCTTGAAGCAGATAAGCGACCCCTGCAATGGCAACAAGCACCATACTTGGTGAGCCTAGATCGATGCCGTAGAAAGATGATTCACGAATACCTTCTGTGTAACGTGCCGTAAAGTACAAGGCAGAGAAGATCGGCATTTGGATCAATAGAGGCAGACAGCCGATTCCGCCGGTCATACTCAATCCGTTTTCGCGGTATACTTGCTGCATTTCTGCTTGTGCTGCCATTTGTTCTTCACGTGTTGTTGCAGCTTTCAATTTTTGTTGGGCTGCTTCAACTTGTGGTTTTAACGCTTGCATTTTTTCAGATTGGATCATTGTTTTTTTCGATTGACTAATACCTAGTGGCAAGATGATGATACGGACGATCACAGTCATTGCAATAACTGCCCAGCCATAAGACCAATTGAAATTCTCAACTAGATATGTAATCGCTTGGCCCATAGGATGGACGAGTACTCGATAAACGATTCCCGAAGTGTCAGGGTTTCCGTTTGAATCCATCCGCACACAGCCAGATAAAAAGAGCAGGATACTGACAAGTCCGGATCCCAATAACCAGTTTTTCCATTTATTCATAGAATACTTCCTCTTCTATAATTTTTACACAAACTTAACTATACTAAAAAAGCGCATGGAATTCAATCAACTTCATAGAAATTTCATATAAATATTCGTTCTTTTACGTAGCGAAAAATTTTGAAAAGAAGACAAAAAATCAAGAAAGAAATACTAGGAAAAAGTAGGATGATTCCAAGTGTTTCTTTCTTATTTTAATAAACTAAAAACTTTTTTTATTCTGCCCGAAAAAGCGGAGTCAAATGAACTCACTGCAAGTGATAGATCAGCTTTTTCACTGCTGTCCGCAATGCTTGAGGCAAAACGCCTCAAAAATAACCTTACCGACGGTGTTCAAAAGCTTGCATCTACGGCATTAAGTCCAGCCTGTTGAAAAATATGGAGAGCTATTTTTCACAACCTGTCCTTAATGCTTGATGCAGACCAGCTTTTTCGCAACCTTATGGACGGTGTTTTATCAGCTGCCTCTCGGTATTAAGTCGTTACATTTCAAAATATGAGAAGCTATTTTGAAAATGTTTCTCCTTAATACTCGAGGCAAAGCGCCTCAAAAACAACCTTATCCCACCACATCAAATTTCTTTCGTTCCTCAATCATCGGGTCTTCTTGGACATCCACATACTGCACTCGTCCACTTGGGCTCGGAGATTTCTTGACTTCTTCAATAAATTTCTGGATGATGTCGTCATTGCCGATTGCTTCGATTGTGACTGAGCCGTCGTCTTCGTTTTTTACCGTTCCAGTCACGCCTAGTTGATCAGCAACCATCTTGGTCATGTAGCGAAATCCTACGCCTTGGACGCGTCCTTGGACGTTCATTTTAACTTTGCGCATGTTCGTCACCTTTCTTTCCTATTTTATAAATTAATGATACCGATTTTTTTAGGATGAAACAAGCTCAAGCATCTATTCCATGATATAATCATGGGGAGGTGAGGAATGTGAAA
>k87-1914014_pt1 | contig 26830 bp, 21 predicted proteins | sample MGYA00084031_6733416 | MGnify analysis MGYA00084031
AATGGGGGACGCAGATGTTTGATAAGAGGCTTATTAAGAATTTTGATTTTCCCATATTGATTTTGATATTCTTGCTGGTAGGCTTTGGGTTGATAGGCATCGGCGTGGCCATGAAGGAGCCAGTTGAGGGAGACGAACAACAGTTGTTTGATATAATTGGAAATTTTAACCTGTATCATGTGAAGTTGCACCTGCTGTGGTTTGGCATTGGACTCATTGCCATGCTGGTGGTGATCAGCATCGATTATCACCTTTTTGCCGAGATGTCGCCCTATATATACTGGACAGTAGTGGCTATGCTGCTCTATGTGTCTTTCAGAGGGCATATCGCTGGCAATGCGCGTAGCTGGATCAGCTTTGGGTCGTTTTACGTCCAGCCTTCAGAATTTGCCAAGATAGCCATAATTATATCTCTGGCCAAGGTGATAGCCAAGAAGAAAGATGAAGGGGAGGGCTTAAATCGGTTAAGGGACTTTTTCCCGTTGCTGGCCAGGCTTGTCATTCCTCTGGCCCTGATCATAGATCAACCTGACTTTGGTACGGCCATGGTGTTTATAGCGATATTGTTTGGGATGGTTTTCGTTGCAGGCATCAACTATAAGCTCCTGCTGGGCATAATTGGAGCAGGGGTTGCCGCTGTGCCGCTTATGTGGTATGGCCTGCTGTCGGACGTGCAGAAAAATCGTATCCTGGTGTTTTTAAATCCCGGTATGGACCCCCTGGGCGCAGGCTATCACGTCATCCAGTCGATAATCGCCATAGGGTCCGGTAGAATATACGGCAAAGGGATTTTGACCGACAATACGTTAAGCCAGCTCAATTTCGTTCCGGCTAAAAACACCGACTTTATTTTTTCGGTGACTGTAGAAGCCCTTGGCTTCATAGGAGGGGCTACCATCATATTTCTGTACTTGTGCCTCGTTCTGAGGACCATATATTTGGCCACCAGGGCCAAGGACAGCTTTGGCAGCTTTTTGGTCATTGGCGTGGTATCCATGATGGTATTCCATATATTTGAGAATATCGGCATGACCATGGGCTTGATGCCCGTCACTGGAATACCCCTTCCATTCATGAGCTACGGTGGGAGTTCCATGATTACAAATATGATTGCGTATGGTTTGGTGCTCAACGTGGGTATGCGCAGACAAAAGATAAATTTCTAAGGGGTAAGCAAGATTGAGCGGGGGGTAAGGGACGTGAATATAGCCTTGATTGCCCACGATAAAAAGAAAGAGGACATGGTCAACTTTTGCGTAGCCTATAAGCACATTTTGGCAAAGCATAAGCTGTGTGCCACCGGTACCACAGGGAAGCTGATCGCAGAAGCGACGGGCCTGCCGGTACACCGTTTCCTTTCGGGCCCTCTGGGAGGAGATCAGCAGATAGGCGCTAGAGTGGCCTACAACAAGATCGATTTGGTCATATTTTTGCGGGACCCGCTGACGGCGCAGCCCCATGAGCCGGATATCAACGCGCTGTTGAGGCTGTGCGATGTGCATAATATTCCTCTGGCCACCAATCTGGCTACGGCAGAGGTGATGGTCAAGGCTCTGGAGCGCGGCGATTTGGACTGGAGGCTAATTGTCAATCCCCCTCAAGAGGATGACGATGTATTTTAAAATCATAAACTTGGTCCCCTCCAAATATACTTGTATTGATGAGGAGGGGATGATGTTTGGAAGCGGGCAAAGGGGTATACGTAAAAAGGGGACTCAGGCCGGTCAGGCGGCGCAGAATAGATCTGCCTGTTCCGCGCCCTGTGCGCCGACGGGCTTCGTACGGGAGAATGGATGCCTTGGATGAAGAGCACAAGTCGGCTGTCTTAGTGGTGAAAATGTCGGTGGCAGCCGTCATTATTGTGGTGGTAATGCTCCTTAAGAGCATTGATACCCCTGCTACCAGGTGGGCGGTTGACAGGATTCGTGAAGCCATAACCTATGATTTTGACATAAACGAGTCATTGGGGAAACTGAAATTTGTGGGCGATTACCTGCCGGGGCTCAAGGCAGTATTTAATGAGCGCGATGCTAAAAAAGATGATGAAGGAGCCGGAAACCAACAAGGAAATGGCCAGGCGGATCAGCCTGTTTTTGCTGCTCCCGCTGAAGGCAAAGTGGTAGGCTTTTTCGGACAGGTTTACGACGATGAGGGTAAAAAGGTCACAAACCAGGGAATAGATATTCTGTCTGAGCAGCAGGGTTGGGTTTATACGGTTGCTGATGGAAAAGTGGTTGCCGTGGGAGAAGATGAAATATACGGCAAATATGTAAAGATTGACCATGGAGAAGGCTGGGTGGCTTTATATGGAGGATGCGGAGATATACAAGTGCAGGTGGGCGCATTGGTTAAGCAGGGAGATAGGATAGGTAAGATGGGCGAAAACCCTTCAGGAGGATACAGGCTGCATTTTGAGGTTTGGCATGACGATAAGCCAGTGGACCCCCTCCAGCTCATTCAAGAAGAGAGCAAAGTGTTTCAGTGAAGCTGGATAAGTGCATCGGCTATGAAGTTAGGTATACTGTTTGGCATAAACATATATATAAACAAGCTGCTCGTCATACTCATCGCTATAGCCATAATTTTGGGAGAGGGGACGAGGCTGGCCGTCGTATTTTTGGTGGTGTTCATACATGAGATGGCGCATGTAGTCATGGCCAGGGCGTTGCATTTGAGAGTGCTCGAGATCGAATTGTTGCCTTTTGGCGGGGTAGCCAGAATCGAGAGCTTTTTGGAGGTCAATCCTCGAGATGAGGTATATATAGCCATCGTTGGCCCCCTGTCCAACGCGATATTGGTGCTGGGCTGTATGGCTTTGGAAAAGCTGGGGCTGATTCCTTCAAAGGATTACGATTTTTTCATTCAGGCCAATCTGATGCTGGCCGGATTTAATCTTTTACCTGCTTTTCCGCTGGATGGTGGCAGGATTTTGCGTGCCATCCTTTCCCGGGAGCTGGGAATAAAAAGGGCGACCAGGATTACTACCATAGGCGGGTTTGCGCTGGCGCTCTTTCTTGTTATGACGGGAGTGTATGCCATCTATTACGGCATCTTTAACCCCACCCTGTTTGTTATGGCAGGTTTTCTGGCATACTCCGCCCTAAAGGAAAACAGGATGGCCACCTATGTAATGGTGAGGGACCTCACTTATAAAAAGGATATTTTGATCAGGGAAGGGGCCATTCAAGCCAGGGAGCTGGTGGTACTGTATGATTTGCCGTTGAAGGAAGTGATAAAGAAGTTTGTGCCTCATCGCTATCACAGCATCGTTCTGGTTGACGAGCAGCTCAGGCCCAGGGGCTATTTGACTGAAAAGGATATTGTAAACGGCCTTATGGATTACGGGCTTAATGTGCCAGTATTCAGGCTACTTGCACAGTCCAGTCGCATGAGAGGCTGATTAGCTGTTAGTTGGCTGCAGATCCTGAATAGGGCTGGCATACCTTTTACAGTGCCTGCTGAGCGTTGCAGCAGTCTGCTTTTCTGCTGTATTGGTTTGCAGATTTTGCTGCCGCAAGGGAGGATATGCGAAAATTGAAACCAATAAAAATGTTGGTATAATTTACGTGGTTTGAAGAATGGAAACAGATTAGGAAGCTAAAATATATATGAACAACCATAACGTGATAAGGCTAAATGGGCAAAGATGCTGTGGTATTTGGTCGGCAGGGATTTGGTCGGCAGGGCACAAGTCGTTTTTCTTGAATAGATCAAATCGACTAAAACTGCAATATACAGCTGCAAATATACACTATAATAACATAATAACCAAATAACCAATATATAAGGAGGTATAGGAGGCATCGCAAATGGACAAGTCTGTACTGGAGGAGATACTCAGGCAGGTCAGCAAGCCTGTTAGATATATGGGAAATGAGTACAACATGGTTGAAAAGGACCCTTCAAAGGTGCTGATACGGTTTGCTTTCGCTTTCCCAGACGTCTACGAGGTGGGTATGTCCCATCTGGGGATGAAGATACTGTACCACCTCATGAACGAAAGGGAAGACACCTACTGTGAGCGCGTGTTTGCGCCATGGACCGATATGGAGCAAAAGATGAGGGAGAAGGGGCTGCCGCTGTTTGCACTGGAAACCCGGGATCCCATCGCCCAGTTTGACTTTGTGGGGTTCACGCTTCAGTATGAGATGTGCTACACAAACGTCATAAACATGCTTGACCTGGCAGGGATTCCGCTTAGATGGTGGGAAAGGGGGAAAAACCATCCGTTCATCATTGCGGGAGGGCCTTGTGCTTATAACGTTGAGCCGCTGGCCGATTTTTTTGACCTGGTGGTCATGGGCGATGGCGAAGAGGTGATAAACGAGCTGCTTGACGCATACCGCCAATGGAAAATACAGGGCGGCACACGTGAGGATTTTTTGGTTGCAGCGGCCCAGATACCAGGGGTTTATGTGCCGCGCTTTTACGATGTAGAATATAATGACGACGGTACCGTCCGATCAATTAAGCCTAACCGTGAAGGGATACCCTCCGTCATTCAGAAGCGGGTGGTGAAGGACCTTGATAAGGCTTATTACCCCGAAACCATGATAGTGCCATATATGGACATCGTGCATGATCGCGTTATGCTAGAGGTGTTCAGAGGTTGCACGCGCGGCTGCAGGTTTTGCCAGGCCGGCATAATATACCGCCCGGTGAGGGAGCGCTCGGTTTCCAGGCTTATGGACTTGGCGGCTAAGCTGATCAGCAATACGGGATATGAGGAGCTCTCGCTCTCTTCCTTGAGCACCAGCGATTACTCAGATTTAGAAAACCTGGTCAAGCAGCTCATGGAGCGTTTTGGGCCGCAAAAGGTGTCTTTTTCCCTCCCGTCGCTGCGCATCGACTCGTTTTCGCGGGAACTCATCGAAGAGATGATAAAGGTACGCAAGGCGGGTTTGACTTTTGCTCCTGAGGCCGGAACGCAGAGGCTGAGGGATGTCATAAACAAAGGAGTTACCGAAGAGGACCTCTTAAACAGCGTAAGGCAGGCTTTTGAGCTGGGATGGGATACGGTAAAGCTGTACTTCATGATAGGGCTGCCCACCGAGACCCAAGAGGACCTGGAAGGCATTGCAGACCTGGCCAGAAAGGTCAAACAGTGCTATTTTGACGTAACCGGAGGGCAAAGGTCTCGCAGGCTCAGGATAACCGTCAGCGCGGCGTCGTTTGTCCCCAAGCCTTTTACTCCATTTCAATGGGTTGCACAGGACCCGGTAGAGCGCTTGAACCAAAAGTTAGACTTTCTCAAGGACAAGCTTCGCATTAAATCGGTGGAGTTTGATTGGCATGACCCGCGTTTAAGCTTTTTGGAGGCGGTGTTTGCTCGGGGGGATCGCAGGCTGGGCAAGGTACTGTTAAAAGCCTGGAAGATGGGCTGCAAGTTTGACGGCTGGGCCGAACACTTCAAATACGATGCCTGGCTGAAAGCTTTTGATGATACCGGCATGGACCCTAAATTTTATGCCAATAGGGCAAGGAGTAGGGAAGAGGTATTGCCCTGGAGCCACATCGATGTGGGAGTCACGCCATCCTTCCTGTGGAGGGAGTACCAAAAGGCGTTAAAGGGCGAGCTGACGCCTGATTGCAGGGAGAGGTGCTGGGGCTGCGGCATAACAAGGCTAGGGGGAGGGTTGTGCCAGTGAGGATGGTGGTGAAGTACGCCAAGCAGGATAGGGTTAAGTATATATCCCATTTAGACCTCATGAGGACGTTGCACCGCGCCTTAAGGCGGGCTGAGATACCCGTTGCCTTTTCACAGGGTTATAACCCGCAGCCCAGGGTTGCCTTTGCACCTCCGCTTCCGGTTGGCATGACCAGCCAGGGGGAATACATGGATGTGATGCTGGCTTCGGATATGGGCCCCGAAGATTTCTGCCTGAGGATGAACAGCGTCCTCCCTCAGGGCATAGCCATGCTGAAGGCGGTGGTAATCGATGAATCGCTTCCCTCGCTCATGAGCATGGTTGAGAGGGCGCTTTATTCTATAAGCCTCAAAGATCCAGGCCAAGGCTTTGAAGACGCGCTGAAGGATTTTCTGGCGCAGACAGATATAACGATTATAAAGAGTGGCAAAAGGGGCGAGCGACTTGTCAACATCCGGCCGATGATATACCACCTGGAGATAGTCGGCCGGGAAGAAGGAAGAGTAATCATGGAAGCTATGCTGAGTGCCGGCAGCAAGGAATCCTTGAACCCAGAGCAGATGATACGTTCGTTGCTAGAATTTGTTGGCATTGAAGGTGACCCTTGTTGCTTTGCAGATATCCATAGGCTGGACATGTTTTTATACAGGGGAAATGCATGGGTAACCCCATTGGAACTGGGAAGAGGATGATGGATGTGGGAAAGCTGATCGTAGTGGATATTCGCTATGACCAGACCCGGGTGGCGGTGCTCGAGGACGGGGAGCTGGTGGAGTTCTACATGGAGGACGATGAAAAGCAAGGACTGGTTGGAAACATATACCGCGGGCGAGTGGTCAATGTGCTGCCAGGCATGCAGGCCGCATTTGTGGATATAGGATTGGAGAAGAATGCCTTTCTGTACGCGGGGGATATAAACGCCGATAATACGGTGTTCGACTTTGGAGACAAAGGCAATGGCAGGGAGATCAAGGAGATTTCGCTCAGGGATATCATCAGGGAAGGGCAGGAGATCACAGTACAGATTTTAAAAGAGTCCATGGGGACCAAGGGTGCCAGGGTTACCACGCACATCACCTTGCCCGGCCGGTATGTTGTGCTCATGCCCACGTTGAACTACGTCGGCGTCTCCAGAAGGATCGACGACGAAGAGGAGCGCCAGCGCTTGAGGAAGATTGCCGAAGCTATTAAGCCCGAAAATATGGGAATTATAGTGAGAACTGCGGCCAGGGGCAAGCAGCCGGAAGACCTTGTACCCGACATACAGGTGTTGTGCAGGCTGTGGGCGAGGATCAAGGAAAGCGAGAAGGAGGGCCAGGTGCCCCGGCTCCTGCATAAGGATGAGAGCCTGCTGTATCGCACCGTACGCGATATCTTCTGCCCAGATGTGGACAGGTTGATCATAAACGATTACTATCACTACCAAAAGGTAGTTGAGCTGGTCAAGACGATTTCGCCATCGCTCGTTGGCAGGGTGGAATACGCCGATGCTCAAAGGAATTTGTTCGAGATTTACGGCATTGACTCCAAAATCGAAAAAGCCATACAGAAGAAGGTGTGGCTCAAAAGCGGCGGGTACATCGTAATAGATGTAACAGAAGCCCTGACGGTCATAGATGTGAACACCGGCAAGTTTGTCGGCAAGGCCAGCTTGGAGGATACCGCCTTCAGGACGAATTTGGAAGCGGCCGAAGAGATCGCGCACCAGATACGGCTGCGCGACATAGGGGGCATAATAATCATAGATTTTATCGACATGGCCGAAGAGGAGCACAAGAAAAAGGTGCTGGAAGTCCTGGAGCAGGCCTTGAAGAAGGATCGTACCAAGACCAATCTGGTAGGGCTGACTGGCCTGGGGCTGGTGGAGCTGACCCGTAAGAAAGTGCGGCCCAGGCTTTCAACGGCTTTTTTAAAGCCTTGCCCCTATTGCAACGGAACGGGAAGGGTGTATTCGGAAGCCACGGTCATCGCCAAGATAGAGAAGGAGCTGGAAAGGCTGTTTAGCGCTAATGAAGCCTGGGGAGCGCTGGTGGAGGTCCATCCCAGCGTAGCCCATGCGTGGGAAGAGGACAAAGAAGCTCTGGAGCAGCTTGAGACTACTTTGAAGAAGCGGATATGCATTAGGGCTGATGAAAACCTCCATGTTGAGGAGAGCAGGATACAGCTGCTCAAAGGGCCGGGGGATTTGGAAAAGAGTTTCCGCTTTTCGTAAGTAATGGTTTGAAGAGGCATGAATAAAGGGGCCAGCGGCACATTTCTGCATGCGCGTCTTGTGCTATAGCAGATGGGCATGTCAGAATTTGCTGATTGGCTTTTTTGTTTTTGGCCGGGTTTTTGGCTGAAAAGCACAGCCACATTGGGCTTACGCATGGGGTTCTGGTGACTGTTAATCGGCACATGATGCGTAGCTATTTTTTTTGGGTAAAAAACGGCGTTTTGAGCAAATAATAAAAAAGAAGAAAGCACTAAATGCCACATAAAATATAGCTTAAATTTTGGAATCTTTTTGCGGGTTTATAAATGTAGAGGATGTACAAGAGGTACAGGGAGGATGGGATGGAAGCAAACGGCTTTGGAATCACCAATTACCAGCTGTATTTGTTCAACCAGGGGACCAACTACCACAGCTATAAGATGCTGGGGGCCCACCTCCTTGAAAAAGACGGCGTTGTGGGCACACGCTTTGCAGTATGGGCGCCAAATGCTCGAAGGGTCAGCGTGGTGGGTGACTTTAACTGCTGGGATGGAAGGGCTCATGTGATGAACAGGCTGGGGGATTCGGGGGTATGGGAGCTCTTTATTCCGGGAGTCAAGGAATTTGACCTGTACAAATATGAGATAGAAAACTTTTACGGCCAGGTGGTTTTGAAGGCCGATCCTTATGCCTTTTACAGCGAGCTCAGGCCGTGTACGGCCTCAGTGGTGTACAACCTGTACAAGTATAAGTGGCGGGATGATGAGTGGATGCGCCAGAGAGCGACCACGCCCATATACGATAAACCCCTGCTGATCTATGAGGTGCATTTGGGGTCGTGGCGCAGAAAAGAAGGGAACAGATTTTTAAGCTACAGGGAACTGGCGAAGGAGCTTATTCCCTATGTGAAGGATATGGGATATACCCATATAGAGCTTTTACCTGTAGCAGAGCACCCTTATGATGGCTCGTGGGGCTATCAAACCACGGGATATTATTCGGTGACTTCACGGTATGGCACCCCCGAGGATTTCATGTTTTTCGTGGATGAGTGCCATCTGGCCGGTATAGGGGTAATACTGGACTGGGTGCCAGCTCATTTTCCAAAGGACGGACATGGACTGATACGGTTTGATGGTACGGCTCTTTATGAGCATGAGGACCCGCGAAGGGGGGAGCATCCCCACTGGGGCACTTTGATATTCAACTACGGGCGTAATGAGGTGAGGAGCTTCCTCATTTCCAATGCTGTATTTTGGTTTGATGTGTACCACGTTGATGGGCTTCGCGTGGATGCCGTGGCATCAATGCTCTACCTTGACTATGGTAAGTCATGGGGCGAATGGCTTCCAAACAGGTACGGCGGAAAGGAGAATTTGGAGGCCATCGAGTTTATGAGAAAGATGAACGAGGTGGTGTTTCACTATTTTCCCAATGTGCTCATGATTGCCGAGGAATCCACCGCCTGGCCCATGGTTACACGGCCCGTATACTTAGGTGGGTTGGGATTTAACTATAAATGGAATATGGGCTGGATGAATGACATACTCCGTTATATGTCGCTGGATCCCATATACAGGAAATGGCACCATGAAAACCTTACCTTTTCCATGGTGTACGCATTTTCGGAAAACTTCATCCTCCCCTTATCTCACGATGAAGTGGTGCACGGCAAGCGTTCGCTTTTGGATAAGATGCCGGGGGATTACTGGCAGAAGTTTGCCAACCTCAGGTTGTTGTACGGATATATGATGGCCCATCCGGGCAAGAAGCTATTGTTTATGGGAGGGGAGTTTGGCCAGTTTGCCGAATGGAATTTTGGTGCTAGCCTGGACTGGCACCTTCTTGATTACGAGATGCACAGAAAGCTGCATTATTATGTCAAGATGCTCAACCATTTTTATCTTGAAAACAGGGCTCTATGGGAATGTGACCACGGATGGGAGGGGTTTCGCTGGATCGACCACCATGACTACAGCCAGAGCATTGTATCCTTCATAAGAAAGGGAAAGGAACAGGATGACTGGTTGATTGTGGTGTGCAATTTTACGCCGGTGGTTCGCCATGGCTACAGGATAGGCGTGCCTTTGTTGGGAGAGTATAGAGAGGTGTTTAACAGCGATGACCAGGCTTACGGTGGTTCGGGGCAGGGCAATTTCTATGCCATTGTGTCGGAGGATATACCGTGGCACGGCTTTAGCCAATCCATCAGCATCACGGTTCCACCCCTTGCGGCAGTGTTTTTCAAGTATACGGATAAAAGGAGGCAGGAGGATTGCTGAAAGTATTGTTTGCCGCCTCGGAAGCAGCGCCATTTGTAAAAACAGGAGGATTGGGTGAGGTGATCGGCTCCTTGCCAGTTGCCCTGCGCCGTCACGGAGTCGATGCCAGGATTATCCTGCCTAAATATAAAGCGATTCCAGCAAACCTGAAGGAGAGGATAAGGCATATAAAGCACATATACGTTAAGCTGGGCTGGAGAAACCAATACTGCGGTATCGAGGAGACGGAACGCAAAGGGGTGCCAGTGTATTTTATCGATAACGAGTATTATTTCGGGCGCGATGGGATCTATGGCTATTCGGATGATGAGGTGGAGCGCTTTGCTTTTTTCTGTAGAAGCGTGCTGGAAGTGCTTCCACACATCGGTTTTATGCCCGATGTTATACACTGCCATGACTGGCAGACAGGGGCAATACCTGTGCTTCTGGAGGCCCATTATCGGCATAATGATTTTTATAAGAACATCCGCACACTGTTTACCATTCACAACCTCAGATACCAGGGCATTTATGATAGGAAAATACTGGGCGACTTGCTGGATTTGGGCGATGAGTATTTTACACCGGATAAGTTGGAGTTTTATGGAAATGTAAATATGCTGAAAGCCGGGCTGGTGTATGCCAACCTCATAAATACCGTAAGCCCTACCTATGCTCAAGAGATACAGATGCCCTTTTTTGGCGAAAGGTTGGATGGGTTGTTGCGAGCAAGGAGTCATGAGCTGTTTGGCATATTAAACGGTGTGGACTACGATGAGTACAATCCCGCCACTGATCCGCTCATATTCAGGAACTATGACCAGGACCATCTGGAGAACAAGGTCGAGAACAAGTTAAAGCTTCAGGAGCAGCTGGGGCTGGCTGTCCGTGAGGATGTACCCATGATAAGCATCATAGTGAGGCTGGTGGCGCAAAAAGGCTTGGACCTCATAGCTCATGTGCTGGACGAGATACTTGCAATGGACATACAGCTGGTGGTGCTGGGAAGCGGGGAATGGCAGTATGAAAACATGTTTAAAAACGCTGCCAACCGTTATCCTAAAAAAGTTTCAGCCAACATCTTTTATGACAATACCCTGGCGCATCGCATATATGCGGCCTCGGACCTGTTTCTCATGCCCTCGCTGTATGAACCCTGTGGGCTGGCGCAGCTCTTCAGCATGAGATATGGTACTATTCCCATTGTAAGAGAGACAGGAGGGCTCAAAGATACTGTGCAGCCGTATAATGAATTTACCGGCGAGGGAAATGGTTTCAGCTTTACCAACTATAATGCGCATGACATGCTGTACACCATAAAGAGAGCTGTGAATTTTTATCACAATAAAGAGGTGTGGCATGCTCTGATGAGGAGGGCCATGCAATGCGACTATAGCTGGAATCGTTCTGCAAGGGAATATATAGAGCTGTATAACCGGTTGAAATCTGGGCGGTAATCGATATAGGCCTGCTGGTGATATTTGGTCATAAGCAGAAAATGCCGTCACAAGTTCGATTTGCGGGACATAAAGCAGGCATGGATGGCATGGATATCTATGAAGTCAAGTCGAAAGGAAGGTCGGATATGGAATATATATGGATTTATCATAATTCCCATGATACCGCTTACAGGCAGCCGTTTGGCGCAGTGCCCTGTGAGGAGACTGTCACTGTACGGGTAAAGGTGTGCTCGCAGAATGATATAAAGTCTGTTATCTTAAGGTTGTGGCAGGACGGCGTAGGGGAGAGCAGGATTCCCATGTGGCTTATATCGCGGTATGAAGATCAATATATGTATGAAGGCCAATTCAGAAGCCCCGGAGTTCCGGGGCTTCTATGGTATTATTTTATAATCGAGACCGACAAGGGCGTGTATTACTATGGCTGCAAATCTGATGGGCTGGGCGGGGTAGGGCAGATCACAGATTACCCGCCTTATTCATATCAGGTGACGGTCTATAAACGGGGCTTTAAGACCCCGGATTGGTTCAAGGACAGCATCATGTATCAGATATTTGTGGACCGGTTTTATAACGGGAGCGAGGACGGACGACCGCTCGTTTATAGGGACGATTGCATCATACACCAGGACTGGTATGAAGTGCCCAACTATAAGCCGGATCCGGTTACTGGGAAGATATTGTGCAACGATTTCTTTGGGGGAAACCTGCTGGGTATAATAAAGAAATTGCCTTACCTTAAGGAGCTGGGGGTCAGCGCCCTGTACCTCAACCCCATTTTTGAGGCCTATTCCAACCACAAGTACGATGTGGGGAACTATAAGAAGATAGACCCCATGTTTGGGGATGAGGAAATCTTCCAAGAACTTTGCCAAAAAGCCAAGGAGTTAGGCATATACATCATCCTGGATGGAGTATTCAGCCATACCGGCAGCGATAGCATGTATTTTAATAAAAACGGCAGGTATCCCACGCTGGGGGCTTACCAGTCCAAGGATTCACCTTATTACCCCTGGTACCGATTTATACGCTATCCCGATGTGTATGAGTGCTGGTGGGGAATAGACACGCTACCCAACGTAAACGAGATGGAGCCATCGTATCAAAATTACATTATTCATGATGAAGACGCTGTGGCCAAGTATTGGCTTAAGAAGGGCGCAAAAGGCTGGCGCCTGGACGTGGTGGACGAACTGCCCGATGAGTTTTTGAAAGCATTTAGAAAGGCCGTAAAAGAGGTGGACCGGGAGGCTGTTATAATCGGGGAAGTATGGGAAGATGCCTCCAGAAAGGTAAGCTATGACAAGAGAAAGGAATATCTGCTGGGCGAGGAGCTGGACTCGGTGATGAACTATCCCTTCAGGGATATGGTTTTAAAATTTTTTTTAGGGGAGTGGGATGCGGCCTATTTCAACAGGGCCATCATGAGCCTTTACGAAAATTATCCGGTTGAATGCTTTTATTCGCTTATGAACCTGGTAGGATCACACGATGTGCCTAGGATAAAGACGCTTTTGGGGGAGGCGCCACCCCAGCATACCCTGTCGCGGGACCAACAAGCCCATTACGTTTTGACCGAGGAGCAGGAAAGGCTGGCCATCCAAAGGCTCAAGCTAGTATCGCTGCTTCAGATGACGTTTCCCGGGGTGCCCTGCATATACTACGGAGACGAGGCGGGGCTGTCGGGCTATAGCGATCCCTTCAACAGGCGCACTTATCCCTGGGGACGTGAGGATAGGGAACTGGTGGAGTGGTATAAAAGGGTTGCTGCCCTGAGAAACGGCATGGATGCCCTGAGGACGGGGGAGTTTATCCCGATTTACTATGAGGGAGATGTATACGCTTTTGTCCGCTGCATTAGAGAAGGCAAAGATGTGTTTGGACGCCAGCGCAGCAATGGCTTTGCGCTTATAATTATAAACCGCAGTCGGTACAGGGCTTATACTGTAAAGCTCGATATGCAAAGATGGGGGGTGAGCAAGTTAATAGATGTGATAAATGGTGAGACAGCGTTCTTCATCGAAGAGGGATACTTGACAGTGGATGTGCTGCCCCTTAAGGGCAGAGTTCTCGTTGGCGTTTGATTTATCGGTTTTTGTAACATTTTAATAAATTTTTGGCCAAGGAAACAGCAAATTGGCAATTTTTATGATAACTTATTGATTTTGTAAATGTTTATATATAGACTATTAATAGCGGTCCCCTGTGCTGGGCGACGGGGCAATGGCACAGCGATCTCGCCATAGCAGTGAAAGTTCGTTTTCAGCGAGGGGATGGCAGCCGACAACTATCGAGCTAACGAAGAATCAAAAGGGTGTAATCTCTGATGAGTCAGTCAGAATTGTTATACAAATGTTTGCGGGAATACTTTGGATATGATGATTTTCGTCCCGGCCAGCGACAAGTGGTGGAGAGCATACTGCGAGGCGAAAATACCATTGCGATATTTCCGACCGGGAGCGGAAAATCGCTGTGCTACCAGCTGCCCGCTGTCATCTTCCCAGGTACCACCCTGGTGATATCACCCCTTATATCCTTGATGAAAGATCAGGTGGATCAGCTGATCCAGCGTGGTATCCCTTCTACTTTTATAACCAGCATCCTCTCGGAAGAAGAGATTGCCAGGCGGATGTATGGCTTAAGCCAGGGAAAGTACAAGATCGTGTATATTGCCCCCGAACGCTTTTATTCAGAGGGGTTTATGGATATACTCAAAGAAGTGGACGTATCGTTTGTGGCGGTAGACGAGGCACACTGCATATCCCAGTGGGGGCACAATTTTCGTCCTGCCTATTTGAAAATTAAAGATTTAATTGAGCAGGTGGGTAATCCCGTGGTAGCTGCCTTTACGGCTACTGCCAACCGGCGCGTGCAGCAGGATATAATCAGGTTACTCGATTTAAAGAGGTATAAGCTGTTTGTAAGCGGTTTTGACAGGCCAAATTTGGAGTTCAGGGTCGAGAGGCCACGGGACAAGCAGGAGTTTGTGCTGAGGTATGTTAAGAAGAATCTTGGCAAGGCGGGCATCATTTATGCCGCTACCAGAAAAACCGTTGAGGACGTCTATGAGCTGCTGATCAGCAGGGGCGTACCGGCTGGCATGTATCACGCAGGGCTGAGCAGCCGAGACAGGGTTGTGGCTCAGGAGGCCTTCAGCCAAGGCAAGACCTTGGTTATGGTGGCTACTAATGCTTTTGGAATGGGCATCGACAAAAGTGACATACGGTATATAATACATTACAATATGCCCAGGTCGTTGGAACATTATTATCAGGAAGTAGGCCGGGCCGGGAGGGATGGCAAGCTTGCTTGCTGTATACTCTTGTATTCTGAGGACGATTACCATCTCAACCGGGCTCTTATAAATATAAACTATCCCTCTGTAACCCTGGTGGAAAGCGTCTATAACAGGGTGCTTAAGGCGGGCGACAAAGGGATCTGCCTTGAAGCGCTACTTAAAGGCAATATATCAAAGCAAATTCTGCACAGCGCATTGCGAAAGTTGATCGAGTACAACTACGTAAAGCTGAAAAGCGGAGTGGTCTATCCATTTTTGAATGGCAGGAAGTTTGAGCTCACTCAGGAAGAGATAGATCAGCACAAAAAGGTGGAGCTTGAAAAGCTGGATAAGATGGTGGAATACTGCTTGAGCAAAAGGTGTCTGCGGTACAATATTCTCCAGTATTTTAACGAAGAGCCTACATTTACTAAATGCGGCAACTGTAGCGTGTGCGGTTCGGCTGCCGATGGGACCAAGAGAAAGTTCATAGATGACCTGCTAAAGAGCATTCTGAATGTTCAAGGGGATGTCTCTGACGCCGGAGGAGATGACAAGGCAGACGAGGCGCTTCTCGATGTCCTAAAGAGGGTGAGGGAAAGGATTGCCAAGAAAGCAGGTGTGCCGCGCCAGGCGGTCTTTGACGACAGCACCCTTGAACGAATAGCGGCCATCAAGCCAGTCACCAGAAAGCAGCTGCTTAAAATTGGTGCCGGGATAGAACAGCGCAATGTCGAGCTGTTTGCCGATGAATTTTTGTTGGAAATACACCGCTATCTCCGTAAAAGGACCATCATGTAAACTATATCTCTATTTTTTTGTACTGAGCTCCTGCCATGGCGTACAGGGATGCTGCGCTGGGAATGGCCAGCAAGCCCATCACAAGTCCCAGTATGGCGTATATCAACCATTCCGAAATCCCTGCTTTGACGAGAAGAACTGTTAGAACGGCAAATACCGCTAAAGCAGCAAAGGTAAACAGGATGCTGAACAACCCGTTCAGGTTTTGCTTTACGGCTTCCTGAGGGTCGTTCCATTTAAGCTTTGGGCGCAAAAGGTCGATGAGCAGGTTGAGCGCGTTGAGCAACAGATTGCCCAGCAAGCACAGTACAAATATTACAAGTAGCCTCAGCAGAGATAGTTTGAACACCATTCCCAGTGCTGTGACGGTAACCAGTATGCCCAGGCATGATATGGCCATGCTGTGCAGCAGCTTGGCGGTAACCTGTTGCTTTGCCGGTGCGGGGATTATCTTTGATATCCAAAACGTTCGGCCTTCCCTCGAAATGGAGGTACACGCTACGATGTTGATGCTCGATGTAAACAAGGCGACTGCGGCCCCGCCCAGGGTGGTTAACATGAGGTATTCCGGTTGCCTTGTATATAACAGTATTTCCTTCATTTCTTCGCCTCTGGTTATAAAGGGCATAAACATGAGAAAAGGTACCATCACCATACCTGCCAGCCCGTTCATGGCATAGACGGGCGTCCTCATAAACAGCTTCCATTCCTTCCAGAACAGTGTCGCTACAGGGGTTGAGACTTTGTCGGCTTTTGCGCTTATCTTTTCCGTTGACAGGTGCTTCCTTTTGCGGCTTACCTCTTGACCGGCCAGCAACCCCTTGTAAAATATCAGGTTACCCAACCATAGCAGAAACACAAATAGCAATGCCGATACCAGGCAGTACAGCAGGAAATAGGCCCAGCCATCTAATCCCTGCTTGACCAGCCCATAAGTGGCTCACAGGCTGGGAGGGAACCTTCTGCCTATGGACTGGATGACACCGGCCTGGGAAACTATCAATTCTCGTACGAATTGTTCGGGGTTGTCTTCAGGCATTTTTTGCGCAAAATAGTTTACTGCCAATGTATACTCCCTCCCCACAGAAACATGGTATAAAGGGATATTATAGAACCTCCGCCCAGGATTATGGACAAACCTATTAAAACCGGTTCCCACAGGCGGTCCTTTTCCTTTGTGAACCTGTAGCGTAGAGCTGAAATGCCAAAGTTAACGTTGAGGCTTGTTTTTGGTAAGCTGATAAACGGTTTCACTGCTCTGTCAACTCCAGGAATATGTTTTCCAAGGTTTCAGCCTGCTCACCGCGGCGCAGCTCGTCCAGCGTGCCCACCGTTATCAATTTACCTCTGTGGATTATGCCTATGCCTATCCTATCGCACAGCCTTTCTGCCACTTCCAGTATGTGGGTGGAGAAAAAGACGGTGTTGCCATTTTGACAGTGCTGTCTCATGAGTTCTTTGAGCAGATAGGAGGACTTGGGATCCAAGCTCACCATGGGCTCATCCATTATCCAAAGGGCCGGGTTGTGAACAAGGGCACCTGCCAGCGCGATTTTCTGCTTCATGCCATGGGAGTGGCTCTTGATCAGGTCCTCTGCGCCATCGGTGAGGTCGAACATTTCCAAGAAATAATTGATCCTCTCTTTTCGCTGGCTGGATGGTACCTGGTATACATTAGCCATAAAGTTGAGGTACTCTATTTCTGTCAAGCGGTCGTATCCTGTTGGACTGTCGGGTACGTATCCAATGCATCTTTTGGCCTCTATTGAGTATTTCTGGTTATCATAACCGTTGACGATTATGCTGCCCTCATCCGGGTTTAAAAGGCCTACTATCATCTTTATCGTGGTGGTCTTTTCCGCACCATTAGGACCTAAAAAGCCGAATATCTCGCCAGGTTTTATGTGGAGGTTGAGGTTGTCAACGGCTTTGATGGCTCCTCTGTTATAGCTCTTGGACAGGTTGTTTATTCTGAGCATGGATTTGCCCTCCTGATCGAAGTTAAGTATATTTATACCAGTTGTGGGGTAAATTTACAATTGGTACTGCTATGTTTTGTATGAATTTTCCCAGGTTAGTTCAGCAAAATATTTCTGTAAGGCATACAGCAGCTCGATGGTAGTATTTGGTATAAAGGGCGGATTTAGGGCAAGGCAGGTTTTTATGCCTTTTCTAGCGGTTTGTTTTTACCTGTTGATTGTGCTATAATTTGAACGAAAGCCGGGAAGTGGTTTGATGCGTAAATCAGCGCAAATCATAGCAAGAAATCTAGGACGTTACGGAAGGATGTTGATGGATGGAATTGATCTTTTGCGGTGGAGCTGCCGAAGTGGGGGCCAGCTGCTATCTATTGCGCATAGACAATAAGAATATTCTTCTAGATGCGGGGGTCAGGATGGACTCATCTAAGGATAGTCTTCCTGATCTTCGCGTTATTCAAGAAAAGGGCGGTGTGGATGCCGTGTTTGTCACCCACGCCCATCTGGACCATACGGGAGCCCTTCCCGTGATAAGCAGGGAGTATCCTCATGCCCCCATCTATATGACCCATGCCACCAAGGACCTGGTACGTATCCTGCTTTATGACAGCTTAAAGGTTATGGAACAGCAGGAAGGCGAGATCCCCATCTATGCAGAGGTTCACGTAAAGCAGATGATGGATAGGATACTGTGTTTTTCGCCCGAATATGCAATACAGCCCTTTAAGGATGCTGAGCTAAAGGTTACCTTCTATCACGCAGGGCACATCGTTGGTGCAAGCTGCATCTACATACAGGGCAAAGAAGGCAGCGTGTTCTATTCAGGGGACATCTCGCTGGTCAACCAGTATACGGTAAGCGGGGCTTCAATCCCTAAGCTTAGGCCCGACGTGGCCATATTGGAAGGCACTTACGGGGACAAGCTCCATGCCAACCGCCAGATGGAGGAGGAACGCCTTATCCAGATGGTGGGGGAGGTCATAGATAGAGGTGGAAAAGTGCTGATACCCGCTTTTGCAATAGGGCGCGCTCAAGAGGTTATACTCATGCTGAAGCGGGCCATGAACAGGGGGAAGCTGCCTAGGTTTAAGGTTTTTGTTGACGGCATGGTGCGAGAAGTGTGCAGGATGTACCGCTTGAATCCCAATTATCTCCGCAGCAGTTTGGCCAAGAGGGTATGGAAGGATAAAGAGGTGTTTTTTGATGACTGGATACAACCCGTAGCCGACCCCAGAGAGCGTGAAGTGATAGCGGGGCTTTCGGAACCATGCTGCATAATATCCAGTTCCGGCATGTTGACCGGTGGGCCAAGCCAGTGGTATGCCGAAAAGCTGGTGGGGGATGACAAAAACTCCATCGCCATAACGGGTTATCAGGATGAGGAAGCCCCTGGCCGTCAGTTGCTTGACCTGGTAAACGCTCCTTGTGAGGAGAGGTTTCTCGCACTGGGTGAAAGGCGGATCCCTGTCAAGTGCCAGGTTGACAGGTACAACTTATCTGCCCATGCCGATAAGACCGAGCTCATAGGGTTGGTACATGCCCTGTCTCCGCGCCAGATTTTCCTGGTCCACGGGCAGGAAGAGGTCATACAGCACCTGGGCCAGGAGATACAGGCCGATTTCTGGGGCAGGGTTTATGTGCCGAGGAATGGCGAAGCGTATGATTTTCACATCGGGCGCCCCAGAAAGCAGCTTGAAAGGGCTTTAATTCCTTCGCTCAATAGAGAGGCTTTCCCCGAAAAAGGGGATATAGAGATCCTGTGGAGGCATATAATGGAGCACGGCGGGCAAAAGAGGGCTTACAGCCTCGAAGAGCTGCTCAAGATCTGGTCAGGAAAGGAGCCGACACAGGAACAGATAAGCAAGCTGGTGGATGTACTGTTGCATTCCGACTATTTTGAATCCGATAGCTGGAGGCCTTTTTTGTATCGGCCGCTGTCTGAAGAGCAAGTTGCCCAGCGGTTACAAGAGCTTCAAGGGCCGATGGAGGTTAACCGTATGCTTGCACTGGTGGATGAGTTTTTCCCGCCCGAGACGGGATTGTATAAAAAGGGGGCCAGGTTTGATGAAAAGGTTGCACTGCTTTACTTCAAATTTCCCAAGGTTGCGGCCCAGAAGTACAGGGACGAAATCGAGCAGTTCGAGAAGTTAACCGGCTGGCGGGTTGAGCTTAACCGGGAGTGCAATCTGGAGGCTGCAGAGGACCTGCTTGTAAGCCTTTTGCCTGAGGGTGCTTATCTGTCGGGAAGTTTATCGTATTACCGTGCTCAGGGGTATTTTAAAGCCTCCATTGAAGGGGATGTGGATATTGAGGATATAAGAAAACGGTTCAGCGAGGCAACCGGCCTTGATCTGGTCATTGAAGGGCACACAGAACCAAAAGCACCTGAGCCGGTGGCTGCGCAGCCCGGCCAGATGGAGCAGAACAGAGCTTTCAGGCTTATAGAAGAAACCTTTGCAGGAAAGCCCCACAGGCTTTACAAAAAGGGGCTGAAGCGGGATGAAAAGGGGCCCTACATAGAGCTGTCCTTTATCTCTCCGGAGATAGGCGAGCGATACCGGGACATCATATTGCAGCTTGAGGAGAAGACTGGATGGCCTATGAGGATCAACCCTAATCCCAACCAGAACGAGATCATCAAGCTGGCAAGGCGGCTGCTGGAGCAAAAGGGATTGCGTTTAAAAAAGAACCCTGGCTTTTTTCAGCTGGAAAAGGAGGTTAGGGTTGTACCTGTGGATGATTGGGATTGTGAGGCTTTTGATGATGTTAAAAAGGAGTTTGAGTCTTATACTGGATACAGGCTGGTTATTGAGAAAAATTAACATAAGATGTAAAATATTATTATGATGGATGATCATCTTTGGTATGATTTTCAGAAAGGACAGAAGGCAAAAACGGATTAAAGTAGTAGAGAAATGGGGGATGTAGGATGAAGATAAGAAAAGCCATCATTCCGGCGGCCGGGTTGGGAACCAGGTTTTTGCCGGCCACAAAGGCCCAGCCCAAAGAGATGTTGCCCATCGTTGACAAGCCCACTATACAGTATATAATAGAGGAGGCTATTGAGTCGGGAATAGAGGAGTTTCTCATCGTTACCGGCAGAAACAAGAGGTCTATTGAGGACCACTTCGACCGTTCACTGGAGCTGGAAGAGGCCCTTCGCAAGGGCAATAGGGAAGACCTGCTCAAGCTGGTAGATGATATTTCAAACATGGTGGACATTCACTACATACGCCAGAAGGAGCCCAAAGGTTTGGGCCATGCCATATACTGCGCCCGTTCCTTTATAGGGGACGAGCCCTTTGCGGTGCTATTGGGCGATGATATCGTCTACTCTAAGACCCCTTGTTTAAAGCAGCTCATCGAGGTTTACAATGAATATAAGACCACCGTGCTTGGATGTCAGCATGTGCCTAAGGAAGATGTCAGCAAGTACGGCATCGTCAACGGCATACCGATTGAAGACAGGGTTTATAAGGTAAAGGGGCTTGTTGAGAAGCCCGATCCCGATAAGGCGCCATCGACACTGGCGATTCTGGGGCGGTATATCATCACGCCCAGGATATTTTATCACCTGGCCAATACCCCGCCCGGGATCGGAGGGGAGATACAGCTCACCGACGCGCTACAGGCTCTGGCTTCGGAAGAAGCCATATATGCCTATGAGTTTGAGGGTAAAAGGTATGACGTTGGACACAAGCTGGGCTATCTGCAGGCCACAGTGGAGTTTGCTCTCCGCAGAGAGGACCTCAAGGAAGAGTTTGGAAGGTATTTAAAGAGTCTGGTAGAAAAGGAGTTAAGCGATATTTAAACCATGTGCATGGCTTACATAAATAAAACTTTCTTGCTTGTTGAACAATAAAACCGGCAACTTATGAAATACGCTAGAAGAAAGGAAGGGAGTTTGGATGGATTACAGAGAGAGATACAGGTTATGGATGGAAAGCCCTGTAATAGATAAAGCGACAAAGGAAGAATTGGCGGCCATAGCCCACGATGAAAAGGAGCTGGAGGATCGATTTTACAAGGATTTGGAGTTTGGCACTGGCGGGCTCCGTGGAATCATAGGTGCGGGGTCCAACCGGATGAACAAGTATACCGTCGGCAGGGCCACCCAGGGTCTGGCCAATTATATAAAGAAACAAGGGCCACAAGCCATGAACAGAGGCGTCGTGATTGCCTATGACTCCAGGAGGATGTCAAAGGAGTTTGCGCTGGAGACGGCGCTGGTCTTGAACGCCAATGGGATTAAAACTTATCTATATGATGAGCTGCAGCCTACTCCGGTGCTGTCGTTTAGCGTGAGGGAGCTGGGCGCCATTGCCGGGGTGGTCATAACGGCCAGCCACAACCCTCCCGCTTACAATGGCTACAAGGTATACTGGGAGGATGGGGGACAGGTGCCTCCCAGCCGTTCTGAGGAAATCATAAAAGAAGTTTATGCCGTAGAGCGCTTTGAGGACATCAAAACCATCACCAGGGAAGAAGCTGAGGCCCGGGGGCTTTTCCACATCATAGGAGAAAATGTGCTAAGCCGCTATATCGAGAGGGTAAAGCAGCTCTGCATAAATAAGGAGCTGGTTAAAGAGGTTGGAAAGGAGCTCAAGATCGTTTATACCCCATTGCATGGAACCGGCAACAAGCCGGTAAGGCGTGTGCTTGGAGAGCTGGGGTTTAAAAACGTCATAGTGGTTCCAGAGCAGGAGTTGCCTGACCCTGAATTTCGTACCGTAAAATATCCTAACCCGGAGGAACCGGAAGCTTTTGCTTTGGCTATAGAGCTTGCCAAAAAACACGACGCTGACATAATAATAGGTACTGACCCGGATAGCGACCGGTTAGGGGTTGTGGTGAAGGATAAAGAGGGCAAATATGTGGTGCTGACCGGCAATCAGTTGGGCGCATTGCTGGTCAACTACGTGCTTGGGTCACTGCAAAGGGCAGGTAAGCTGCCGTCCAATGGAGCCGTAATCAAGACCATTGTGACCAGCGAGATGGGTCGGGAGATCGCCAAATCATATGGGATTGAGACGGTGGATACCTATACGGGCTTTAAGTTTATAGGCGAGAAGATCAAGGAATTTGAAGAGACGGGCGATAAGGTGTTTTTATTTGGATACGAGGAGAGCTATGGTTACCTGGCAGGCGATTTTGTGAGGGACAAGGACGGCATTATAGCCTCTATGCTGGCTTGTGAGATGGCCGCTTATTATAAATCGAGGGGTATGACGCTGTATGATGGTTTGGTAGAGCTGTGGAAAAGGTTTGGATATTATCATGAGACGCAGAAATCTGTCTATCTGGAAGGCAAGGAAGGCATGGAAAGGATAAAGGCCATCATGGAGGACTTCCGTGCCAATCCGCCCCTCGATGTGGGAGGAGTAAGGGTTACTGTTATTAAGGATTACAAGGATTTAAAGGCTTATCATGTAGATGAGGGTAAGGTGTTGCCCATAGCCATGTCTCAGCCGTCTGACGTGTTGCGCTATACCCTGGCCGATGGCTCGTGGTTTGCCGTAAGGCCTTCTGGCACCGAACCCAAGATAAAGTTTTATTTCTCCACTGTAGGTAAAAGCCTCAAAGATGCTGAAGATAAGATGGACAGGCTGGTGGATGGAGTGATGGCCAGGGCCAAGTGAGAGGAGGGATGGACTTGAGGGGGGTCGACACTTTTCTGTTTGACCTTGATGGGACCCTGCTTCCCATGGATATAGATGAGTTTACGGTGCTGTATTTTAAGGAAATGTCAAAGGTGTTTAGCGATTTGATAGAGCCCGAACGCCTGGTCAAATATGTATGGGCAGCTACAAAGGAGATGATCAACAACACCGGACAGCGGACCAATGAAGAGGTGTTTATGGAGAGCTTTGCAAAGCTGGTGGGAGAGGACAAGATTCACATATATAAAGACAGGTTTGATGCTTTTTATGATGAGGGTTTTTTAAACACTCGAAAGTGCGTGGGGGATGTGCCTTTCATGCGGGAGAGCGTGCGCATATTGAAAGAAAAGGGGTATGACGTGGCCATAGCCACAAACCCCCTCTTCCCCAGAAAGGCTATTGTTCATCGAATTCAATGGGCAGGCTTTAAGCCAGAGGATTTTATATATATCTCGTGTTATGAAAATAACCGCTTTTGCAAGCCCAATGTAGCCTTTTACCAGGAGGTTTTAAAAGATATCGGCAAACAACCTCACCAGTGCATCATGGTGGGGAATGATGTTCAGGAAGACCTTGTGGCTGCTTCACTTGGCATGAAGACCTTTTTGATTACCGATTACCTGATACACAGGACCGATGAACCCATTGAATCTACCTATAAGGGTTCGTATGAGGATTTTTATAAATTTGTAAAGCAGCTGCCAGCCGTTGGTAAGCTTCAATATGCCTGATGAAGTGGGGTGTTTTGTACAGCGTATGCGTTTGAGAGCTGCAAATAATGAGAAAACGGGATGAGGCCAGCTATACCTACCTGGTTCATCCCGTTTTGTTTTATTGAATGACTTTTATACACATTGACCAGTTTCTTTTGTATATTGTCAATTTTTTGCGTTGGTCTGTGAGTTTTCTTCCTTTACCTTTACAACACAAGTGCTGTTGCCCACTTCAATGATCTCAACTTTTGTACCCACGTCTATGACTCCTGGGCCTTTTCGTCTGGCTTGGATTTCGATGCCGTCAATTTTTACTTTACCTGTTCCTAGAGTGTCGCTTATGGGTTCGGTTACAATGGCTTCCTGATGCAGATATTTTTCTAATGGGTTTTCCTGAATAACAGTAGAATTTTTCTTTTTGACGAAATAGACGACTATGAGAATGACTACGATGGCGCCTAAGATGTAATACCACACGGCACACCACTCCCCTCCGGGAATAGTAATCATTCTCTATAAATATATAAACGATGTGGCTTCGGATAAAACGCTTTTTAAAATATTTTGCAATGTATAAATGGACGATAAAGGTTGTAGTATAGCTAAAATTGTGGTACAATTTCCTAAAGAAAAGTGGGAGTATTCAAACAGGAGGAAAAGTATGTGGTAAGGGTTAAGGTACCGGCTACAACAGCCAATATTGGACCAGGTTTTGATTGTCTAGGGATAGCGATTGATATATACAACACAATAGAAGTGGAAGAATACGGCGAAGAATTATACATAAAGGTGGTGGGCGAAGGCTGCAATGAGGTGCCCTGCGACCAGACCAATCTGGTGTATTCCTCTATGCAGAAGGTTTTCGATGTGGTGGGTTATCGCCCTAAAGGTATACGGATGACCCTAATCAACGAAATTCCTGTTGCTCGGGGATTGGGCAGTAGTGCGGCCTGTATTGTAGGTGGTATGGTTGCCGCCAATGCTTTGACTGGGTTTAGGCTGGGCTTGCATGAACTGTTGAAACTGGCTGTCCAGGCTGACGGGCATCCTGACAACGTGGTTCCTGCCCTAGTGGGGGGGATGACGGCAGCTTGTTTGGAAGGTGAGGAGGTTCTGTATGTAAAGATGGATCCACCTCCAGGGATAAAGCTGGCGGTGATGATACCCGATTTTGAGTTGAGCACTGTCCAAGCCAGGCAGGTACTTCCTGACGCCATTCCGGTTAAAGATGCTGTGTTTAACATAAGCCGTACGGCAATTTTGGTTGCCTCATTTTTAACTGGTAGGTCAGAAATGCTTGCGGTTGCTACGCAGGACAGGTTGCATCAGCCTTACAGAAAAGCCCTCATTCCACACTGGGACGATATATTTTTTTATGCCGGGAAATGGGGTGCAAAGGGCGTGTTTTTAAGCGGGTCAGGTCCTGCCCTTGTTGCTATTTTGGACGAAGGGAACGTGACTTTTATCGATAGAATGAAGGAGGCGGTTTCGGCTTTTCAGGAAAGATGGGAAATACGAATGGTTGACTTTTGCAGGAATGGTGCGGAAGTGTCGCGTATATAAGCATATAAGGGCTTTTGTATTTATGACGGCTTGGAAATTGGGCAAAGGGGTTTTGTGGATGGGAAATAAAAACGAATTTACCGAACAGCTGAAGCAGCGGGGGTATAAGCTTACTAAGCAGCGGCAGGCTATACTGGATGTGTTCATGGAAATGGAAAGGCCTTTGGCCACGGCGCAGCATATCTTTGAAAAGGTCATGGAGATAAACCCTGGCATCAACTTCTCTACCGTATACAGAAATCTGGATATGCTTGTGCAGGAGGGCATAGTACGCAAGATAACATTTGATCAGGGCGCCGCTTATTATGAGCTGATGGGTGGGAAACATCACCATCACTTGATTTGCAAAGGCTGTGGTAAAATACAGTGCGTGGACTATTGCCCGCTTAGGGACATGCCAATAAAGGAGGGGTTTGTCCCAACTGACCACAGTTTTGAGATATTTGGATTTTGCAAGGAATGCATGCAAACCAAATTGTTGGAGGATGAAAGGAGGAGAGAGAGGGAGTGAGTATTTGGTATGTGGAAGAGGAAACACCAGGATACAGGCTCCATTGGAAGGTAAAGAAGGTGCTTTATGAACAACAAACCAAGTATCAAAGGTTGCAGGTGTTGGAACTGGAGGATTATGGGCGTGCGCTTATTTTGGACAGCGCCATTCAGATTACCGAGAAGGATGAATTCATCTATAATGAGATGATTTCCCATATTCCATTGCTGACCCATCCTTCTCCCAAAAGGGTGTTAATAATAGGAGGAGGAGATGGGGGAGCAGCGCGAGAGGTGCTCAAACACAAAGAGGTTGAAGAGGTGCATCTCGTTGAGATCGATAGGGATGTGATCGATGCTGTATGCAAGTTTTTCCCCGAAAGCGCCTCTGTTTTTGACAATCCACGTCTGAAATTGTTCATTCAGGACGGCCTTGAGTTTATTAAATCCAAAAAAGAGGAATACGACGTGATAATAGTGGATTCGTCGGATCCCATAGGGCCGGCGGTACAGCTGTTTGAGTATCAATTCTACAGCGATTGCTTTAAGGCTTTAAAACCGGAGGGGGTTTTAAACGTCCAGTCAGGATCTCCTTTTTACAACAAGGATGTCATGAAAAGGGTAAGAAACCTATTGAGAAGTCTGTTTAAATATGTCAATCCCTATTTGGCGTGTATTCCCACGTATCCAAGCGGGCTGTGGAGCTTTACAATGGCTTCCAATGCATATCAATATTTAACAGCCGATTTGAGCCGAGCGAATGGATTAAACACGCGATATTTTAC
>k87-36410_pt1 | contig 26799 bp, 23 predicted proteins | sample MGYA00084031_6733416 | MGnify analysis MGYA00084031
ACAATGTGACTGCAATACGCTTTGGCACGGACGGCTGGCGAGCCATCGTAGCTGATGAGTTTACGATGGAAAATGTACGGGTCGTGGCCCAAGCCATTGCTGCTTATACGAAGGGAATCGGTCAGGAGGAGCAAGGCATTATCATCGGTCATGACACCAGGTTTTTGGGTAGACGCTTTGCACTTGCCGTTGCCGGTGTCCTGGCCGCCAATGGCATTCGGACGTATTTGGCAAACGAATCCGTCCCGACGCCTGTTGTCGCTTTTGGAGTCAAGCATTTTGCCGTCAGCGGGGCGATTATGATCACGGCCAGTCATAATCCTCCCGAATACAACGGCATCAAGTATATACCCGATTACGCGGGACCGGCAACGCCGGAGATTACCGAGAGACTGGAGGAGGAAATTCAGCGCATTCAAAACGGGGGAGAAGTGCTGTCGATCACCCCTGAGGAAGCAGTAGCCCGCAGGCTTCTTGAAGTAATTGTGCTGCGTCCCCACTACGAAGCCCATCTGCGTCGCATGATCCATTTTGACAAGATGAGGCAGGCGCATCTTCGTGTTGTGGTCGATCCCATGCACGGTGCCGGGATTGGCTATGTCAGCCGCATGCTTGCAGAAGCAGGCGTAGAAACCTGCGGGATTCGGGAAACAGCTGATCCATTTTTCGGCGGACAGCTGCCCGAGCCAAAGGATCAGCACCTTTCTTTGCTCAAGCAGGAGGTCATCAAGCAGAAAGCGGCATTGGGACTCGCCAATGACGGCGATGCGGATCGCTTTGGCGTCGTGGACCGGTTCGGCCAGTATTTGACGCCCAATGCCATCCTCGTTCTGGTCGCCTATCATCTCGTAAAAAACAGGGGGCTTCGCGGCAGAATCGTTCGGACGGTCGCTACTACTCATTTGCTCGATCGGTTGGCGGAGCGTTACGATCTGGAGCTGGTGGAGACGCCTGTCGGGTTCAAGTACATCGGTGCCCAAATGATGCGAGGCGACGTGCTGCTGGGCGGAGAGGAAAGCGGGGGTGCCAGTATTTTGGGTCACATCCCGGAAAAGGATGGCGTCCTGATCAACCTGCTCTTGGCGGAGATGTGTGCGTGGGAAAAGAAAGGCATCGACCAGACGCTGCGGGACGTGTATGACGAAATTGGCGAACTGTTCAGTACGCGTATGGACATCCGGTTGCCGGAGAAAACGCCTTGGCTGGAGCAAATCAGGACCGTTTCTCCTGCAAAAGTGGGACCTTATGCTGTCACAGGCGTGAACAGAATGGACGGGATCAAGCTCTTGCTCCAGGGAGGACACTGGGTCCTGATCCGCCCGTCCGGTACAGAGCCGCTTTTGCGGATTTATTGCGAGGCAGCGAGTGTCGGAGCGCTGAACAAGATAACGGAAGCCATCCGCGACTGGTTTTCGTAGCCAGCAACGCGTAGAATCGGCGGCCCTTTCACTTTTTCCGGTGAAAGGGCCTTTTTGTGAGTTGCCGACCGTTTTGGCGTTTTGCTAGAATCAAAAGAAGCTATCTTGGTCTCGTTCGACCCGCCCAATAAATCTTGTCTGGAGGAACGAGTGGATGCTTTTTTTGCATCAGACTGCCAAATGCCAGCTTTTTACTCATGAAAGAAGTGGACACATGCGCATTCATCGGGATGTATTAACCCCCTTTTTGCAAACGGTAAAAATAGAAAGTCGCTCACCGGATGATCCTGTGGTCGTTCTGTCGACCCCCTATCCATGGGAATTGGTCGGTACGGGAAATTATGCGGCCGTATTCGGACATCCCGATTATCCCGACGTCGTCGTCAAGCTGTACGCACCGGGCCGGCCGGGTTGGGAACAAGAGGTCGAGGTCTACCGGAAACTGGGGGAGACACGTTCGTTCCCGGTATGCTACCAGGCGGAGCCGCACTATCTGGTCTTGAAGCGGATACGCGGCATTTCCTTGTACGATTGCTTCCGCTACGGGATTCCCGTCCCTCCCCAGGTGATCGAGGATGTGGAGGAGGCGTTGCAGGAGGCCCGCTCGAAAGGCCTGTTTCCACATGACGTTCACGGCAAAAACGTCTTGATGGACCGAGGCCGCGGCTATTTGATTGACGTCTCCGACTACTACAAGAGCGACAAGCCGGACAGCAAGTGGCGTGATCTGCGAAAAGCGTACTACCGGTTTTATTTGCCGTTTATCAAAGACCGCGGCTGGAAAATGCCGCTCTGGCTTTTGGAAGGAATCCGAAGAGGGTATCGCTATTACAAAAAGCTGTCCAGGCTGCTGCGAAAGTAAGTGGCCGAGAGGCGAGATTGTTGAGCTATTCCACCTATGGTACAATAATATTTTGACGTGAATCTTTTGCGGCTGTCTGTAGTCGGGACTTAAGGAGGACTTCCATTTATGTACTTTATCATCGCTGCCGCCATTATTGCGCTTGACCAGTGGACAAAGTCTCTGGTGGTAAAACATATGGAGCTGGGACAGTCGATTCCCTTGATTCAGGATGTGCTTCATTTGACATCTCATCGCAACACGGGAGCGGCTTTCGGCATCCTTGCGAACCAACGAATGCTGTTCGTTGTGATCACGATCGCGGTCGTGGTCGGCATTTTGATCTCGCTTATTCGGATCGGCAAGTCCCAACCGCGTGTTTCACTTGCGCTTTCGATGGTTTTAGGCGGAGCGATCGGCAACTTTATTGACCGCGTCACCACAGGGAAAGTAGTCGACTTTGTCGATGTGACAGTGATCAATTTCCCTATTTTCAACGTAGCCGACATGGCGATTACCATCGGTGTGGGGCTGCTTTTGCTCGATGTTCTGCTGGATAGCAAGCGCAAGGCCGTTTAATGGATAAACGGATATTGACGGATACTAGAGTGACTACACCAGAGGAGAGTATCATGGACGATTTGGAGTTGTTTGAAAGGTATGACTGGGTGGCAGAGCCATCGGATGCAAAAGAGCGCATCGATAAATTTATTACCGGGCAAAACGAGGAGTGGTCCCGCTCTCAGGTGCAGGCCTGGATCAAGGAAGGCCGAGTCTTTGTAAACGGAGAGCCGATCAAAAGCAACTACAAGCTGTCTGCCGACGATGAGGTGACGCTGCGCGTACCGCCGCCGAAAGAAATGGAGATCCAGGCGGAGCAGATGGCGCTGGATATTGTTTATGAGGACAGCGATGTCGTGGTCGTCAACAAACCGCGGGGCTTGGTCGTCCATCCGGCACCGGGACACTATTCGGGGACATTGGTGAACGGCCTGCTTGCCCATTGCAAGGATTTGTCCGGGATCAACGGCGTCCTCAGACCGGGTATTGTCCACCGGATCGACAAGGACACGTCGGGACTGTTGATGGTGGCAAAAAACGACAAGGCGCATCTGTCGCTTGCCCATCAATTGAAGGAGCATACCGTAGACCGCAAGTACGTGGCGATCGTACACGGGGTCATCCCGCACGAGATGGGAACGATTGACGCGCCGATTGGCCGTGATCCGAAAAATCGCCAGCAGATGGCAGTCGTCTTTGAGAACAGCAAGCCGGCCGTGACTCATTTTGTCGTGCTGGAACGCTTCAAAGAGTATACACTCGTTGAGCTGAAGCTGGAGACGGGCAGAACCCATCAAATCCGTGTACATATGAAGTACATTGGCTACCCGCTGGCTGGAGATCCGAAGTACGGACCGAAGAACACGCTTGATCTGGATGGACAAGCGCTCCACGCCAAAACATTGGGCTTTGACCACCCGCGAACAGGGGAGCGCCTGCAGTTCGAAGCGCCGCTGCCAGAAGAAATGGTCGATGTGATCGATTATTTGCGGCAAGCGTAAAGCGTACGATTGGAAGGGCTTTTTCAAGATGATCACAGTAACGGAGGCAAAGGTATGCTGCGAAGACTGGCACATGTCACGCTGTACGTGAGGGACTGCGAAGAGGCGCTGCAATTCTACACGGAAAAGCTGGGCTTTGAGGTGCGGATGAGTGCCAAAATGGACTCGGGAGCCTGGTGGCTGACGGTCGGACTCCCGGGGCAGGAAGTGGAAATTGTGCTGCACGACCCGACGCATTGGCACGATCAGGAGACGGCGGAACAAATGCTGGCCCTGGTAGGGAAAAATCCGATGTGGGTGTGGGAGACGGATCGGTTTGACGAGACGTATGCGACATTCCGCGAACGGGGAGTGCACTTTGTCACTGAGCCGCGTGATCAGATGTACGGGCGCGAAGCCATTTTTGCCGATCTGTACGGAAATCTGTTTTTGTTGATGGAGCCAGCCTTGGTATAGGTGTCACATAAAAGCGATGCGATTGGAAAACGCTAGGGATTGAGAAATCATTTCCCTGGCGTTTTTTGTTTGGGAGGTAACAAAAGACAGCCGAAATGCGTCGTACGATTGAACAAGAATGAGGGAGGCAAATGCGATGCGGAAGTGTGTTTCCATCCTGTCCGGTATCGTTTGCGCAGCAGTTGTGCTGTTTGCTGGCAGCGGGTATCGGCAGTGCAGCCGAACAAATCCTGACACCTGAGAGAATATTTGAGGCGAGCGTACCTGCAAGAGTGGCGTTTACCAGCAACGCGCAATTATGGCTGCTGGACGGCAGTGACCCGAAGGCAAAACCCAAGCAGATCACGACAACCGGTGCAGTGGAGATTGCAGGATGGTCGCCAGACGGAAAATGGCTGTTTTACTTGCACAACCAAAATCCGGCTGATGCTTCATCCGGAAATGTTCTGTGGGCAGTGAAAGCGGATGGATCCGGAGCCTTTCAGGTGGACCCGCGCCGGGTTCTGGAGAAACCGAAATGGGCGAGTGATGCAAAGACCTTTGCATACATGGTTCAATCCACTCAAACAGGTGGTCCAGACAATGCCTATTCTCCCGAGTTCGTCGTGGCAAGACTGGATGGGGAGCGGGTACAGAAGCTGTTGGAGCAAAGGCGGGAGATTGAGGATTTTGCCTGGCTGCCGGATGGAAAGCGTCTGCTTGTGTCTGTTCCTGCTGCAAAGGGGCGTCCTATTACTTTGGAGTTGACCGATCTTGCAGGGAAAAAGCTGGCCGCCTATGCGCTGGGGGGGCCGCCGAATGTCGAGGAAGGCATCTATCCGTATTCGGCCGAAGGACTCACATTGTCCCCTGACGGCAAACGGGTGGCCTACTATGTCCGGGTTTCATCGGGCTCACTGTCGGCCGATGGCGTAAGCATTCAGCTTTTTGACCTGACGAAGCCGGACCGAAAGCCGGTCGAGATCGGGGTGGGGCTGGCTTATCCGGAATGGTTCTCCTGGTCGCCGGATAGTTCCCGATTGGCTTTTATCGACGGGAGCGGACGCATCGCAACGGAAAACAAACATCTGACCCTTGCAGATAAAGACGGCAAGATTGTACATGCAGGACAGCCTGGCAAAGTGGACGCCCTTCCGCGTTGGCCCGAGAAAGCAGCGAACAGCTTGTATTTTGCGAGAGGGTTTGAAAATGCGAAATGGCTCGGGAATTACGATCCGAAACAGCTTCTTATCTCCGGACAACGAATCTGGATGCGAGATACGCAAGGCCGTGCGCTGCCAGTCACCAAGGGACCCGAGGGTACAGCCGATACGTATCCCCACCCTTCTCCAGACGGAAAGCAGCTGATCTTTGTCCGATTGGATGGAGCTGAGCATGGCTCTGTCTACGCTCGCACAACGGATGGGCAAGAGAAAGAGCTGGTTCGCCATGTGACGGGTGACCCGGGATACTATGCGAATTATTTGCCCGAATGGGTGGGAGTTTACTGGATTCAATCTGAGTGAAATGATTCGAGGAATATGAAAAAGTGTTGACACCTTGCCCGATTCATGACATAATGTGTTCTGACGAATCGAGAACCTTTAAATCCAGTCCCGTGAGGCTGGCAAGGGCACGGATACAAGCATGGACAAAAGAGAATGGGGCTCTGCCGCTTTTCTTCTGTCATGCCCAGTGGCTTCTTGTCAACCGGCAAGAAGCTTTTTTTCATCTCGTCAAATATGTCAAGCTGTCAGTCGGGGGAGGAAATACACATGATCAACAAAAGCGTGATTATGGATGAAGCTGCGATCCGTCGGGCTTTAACCCGGATTGCCCACGAAATTATCGAACGCAACAAGGGCGTGGAAGACTGCATCGTCGTCGGCATCAAGACGAGAGGGATTTACCTTGCAGAGCGATTGGTTGAGCGGATCGAACTGATCGAAAATGTAAGAGTTCCTGTCGGACAGCTGGACATTACATTTTACCGGGATGATTTGCAGCACAAGTCCGAGGACGCCGTACTCCACGGTTCCCAACTGCCTGATGAAATTACTGGAAAAACGGTGATTCTCGTCGACGACGTGCTCTTTACCGGCCGTACGGTGAGAGCGGCGCTGGACGCGCTGATCGACAACGGGCGTCCGCGCATGATTCAATTGGCCGTACTGGTAGACCGGGGCCACCGCGAGCTGCCGATCCGGCCGGATTTTGTAGGAAAGAACGTTCCGACCTCGCGTAGCGAAATTATCGATGTACAGCTAGCGGAAGTGGACGCCATGGACATGGTGACCATTCGCCAGTTGATCTAACTGCATACACCTCTTTAAATGGCAATCCCGTGAGGTTGCAAAGAGGTACTTGCTTCCCGTCTTTCGATGGAAGGAGTATGCCTCTTTGCGCCTCTCGCAAAGAGGTTTTTTAGTAGACAGAAACGTTATACACGCACAGGGGGATATCGAAAATGAGTCAAAAAAACTTTGTTGATGTGCACGAAACGCCGCCGATCTCCAGGCTTTTGCCGCTCAGCATTCAGCACCTGTTTGCCATGTTCGGTTCGACTGTACTGGTGCCGATTTTGACAGGCCTGGACGTGGCGACCGCACTGTTTACCAGCGGGATCGGGACGCTTCTGTTCCTCTGGATTACAAAAGGAAAGATTCCAAACTACCTGGGCTCTTCCTTTGCCTTCATCGGTCCGATCATCACAGTGAGCCAGGCTTACGGAGTCGGTACTGCACTGCTCGGCTGTCTGCTCTCAGGCCTTGTCTACATCATCGTGGCGGCCATCGTCAAGAAGGCAGGTGTCAAGTGGCTGGATCGGGTACTGCCACCGGTGGTAATTGCGTCGGTCATCGTCGTAATCGGACTTAGCCTGTCTGTCGTCGCTGTCGATATGGCGACAAAGGTAACGGTAGACGGACAATCGCACCTGTCCTTGACCTCCATCGATATTTCGCTTGTCACGATGATCGTGACAATCCTTGCGGCAGTGATGCTGCGCGGATTTTTCGCCCTGATTCCGATTCTGATCGGGATCATCGTCGGGTATCTTTACACCCTGCTCCGCCATCCCGATTTGATCGACCTGAACAAAGTGGCTGAAGCAAAATGGTTTGTCGGCTTCTCGGGGATGTTTCACGATCACTTCAAATTCGGCGAAGTTGCAGCTGTAATCGGCAATCCTTCCGCATGGGTTGCAGCGCTGATCATTGCGCCGGTCGCATTCGTGACACTGGCAGAACACTTGGGTCATCTGCTTGTTACGAGCAAAGTCATGGACCGTGACCTGATGAAAGACCCCGGCTTGCACCGCAGCCTTTTGGGTGACGGGATTGCGACCTCTCTGGCCGCGTTCATCGGAGGACCTCCGGCGACGACGTACGGCGAAAACATCGGAGTTCTGGCAATCACTCGGGTCTACAGCCGGGTCGTGATCGGACTGGCTGCTGTCTGTGCCATCCTGTTCGCCTTCGTCGGCAAAATCAGCACGCTGCTGATGACCATCCCTACACCGGTGCTTGGCGGCGTCTCCATTATCCTGTTCGGAATCATCGCCGCCCAAGGATTGCGCATGTTCGTCGAAAACAAGGTCGACTTTTCCAACAAGCGCAATATGATCATCTCTGCCGCGATCCTCGTAACCGGGATCGGCGGCTACAAAATAAGCTTCGAAGGTGCTACCTTCTGGCAGGCATTCCTGCACAATCTGACGATTGACAACATCGCCTTCGCTACCTTCCTCGGGATCATCCTGCACGTGATTCTCCCGGGGAAAGAATCGGCGATGGGAGAAGCTCACCGCGAAGCGCAATCCTGACACGTTCCAAGTTCCTTTAAAACAGTCCCGTGAGGCTGGCAAGGAAGTAGGGCGCTGTTTGCCCTGCTTGTCGAACGAAGCGAAAAGCTTCTTGCCTATGCCCGCCTCACGCGGCAGCTTGGCAAGAAGCTTTTTTTGCACACATCTACAATACGGTTTGGAAAAATCGGAAATAACGGAGGGATTCGAGATGAGTAACATGCGGCATCTGACTGGAATCAAGAATTTGTCTAGAGAAGAGATCGGCAGCCTTTTGGAGCGTGCGGATTTCTGGGCAAAGAGTCCGGGCGTGCAATCAGAGGTGTTGCGGGGACGCTTCGTCGCCAACCTGTTCTTTGAAGCAAGTACGCGGACCAGATTCTCTTTTGAAGTAGCCCAGAAGCGGCTCGGTGCCCATGTACTGAACTTCATCCCGGAGACCTCCTCCACGGTAAAAGGGGAAACCATCCTGGATACAGTGCGAACACTGGAAGCGATGGGCGTGGAAGCAGCGGTCATCCGGACTCGCAAGGACGGCCTGTTTGAAGAGCTGGCTGATCAGGTAGAGCTCCAGCTGATCAACGCCGGGGACGGTACGAACGAACACCCGACGCAGTGCCTGCTCGATTTGCTGACCATGCAGCAGCAATTTGGCAAAATCGAAGGGCTGAGCGTCGCGATCATCGGCGACTTGCGGCACAGCCGCGTCCTCGGCTCGCATCTGCACGCTCTGCCGAAAATGGGCGCCCATCTGCTGCTTGCGGGACCTGCGAGCATGATGCCGCAACCCCAGCTCGTCCCTCATGGAGTTCAAATCGTCGAAATCGACGAAGCCGTCAGGACGGCTGACGTGGTCATGATGCTGCGTGTCCAGCTCGAGCGGCACACCTCCTCGCTGTTCATATCCAAGGAAGAGTATCATCTGGCCCACGGACTCACGCTGGAGCGAGCACGCATGATGAAGCCGGGAGCGGTGATCATGCACCCTGCTCCAGTGAATCGCGGAGTGGAGATTCACACGGATCTGGTCGACTGCGAGCGGTCGCTGATCCATAAGCAGGTGACCAACGGCGTAGCGGCACGCATGGCCGTCATGGAAACATTACTGAGAGGGAGCGATGTGAAATGGGAATCATCCTTGGCAACGGCAAACTGATCAATCGGACGGGAGAGCTGATCCCCGCAGAGGTGCTGGTCACTGACGGACGGATCACGGCGATAGCGGAAAAGGTAGACAGAGCCGGACACGAGTGGATCGATTGCAGAGGCGGGCTCATTTCCGCTGGCTTCATCGATGTGCACGTCCACCTTCGCGAGCCTGGCCTGGAGCAAAAGGAAACGATCGCGACCGGAGCGAATGCGGCGGTGCGAGGCGGATTTACGACCATTGCCTGCATGCCGAATACCCGGCCCTCCATCGACAGTGTCGAGACAGTCCGCTACATCCACGATAAGGCACGCGAAGCAGGTGCTGCCCGCGTCCTCCCTTACGGCGCAATTACGATCCGCCAGTTGGGCAAAGAGCTGACCGATTTTGCCGGATTGAAGGAAGCAGGGATCTTTGCCCTCACAGACGACGGCGTAGGCGTGCAATCGGCCGGCATGATGAAAAAAGCGATGCAGGAGGCGGCGGCCTTGGGTCTTTCCATCGTCGCCCACTGCGAGGACGACACGCTCTTGCCTCCGGGCGGCGCGCTGCACGACGGCGTTGTGGCCGCCCGCCACGGACTGCCCGGCATCCCGTCGGAGTCTGAGTCGGTCCATGTGGGACGCGATATTCTGCTGGCCGAGCAGACAGGCGTTCACTATCACGTCTGCCACATCAGCGCCAAGGAATCCGTACGGCTGGTCCGCGACGGCAAACGCGCCGGAGTCAACGTCACCTGCGAAGTGACTCCGCACCATCTGCTTCTGTGCGATGAAGACATCCCGGAAGATTTGAATACGAACTGGAAGATGAACCCGCCGCTGAGGTCCCGGGACGATCGCGCGGCGCTGATCGCGGGTCTGAAGGACGGCACGATCGACATCATCGCGACGGACCACGCCCCGCATACGGCAGAGGAAAAGGCAAACGGCCTGGAGCGGGCGCCGTTTGGCATCGTCGGTCTGGAGACGGCCTTCCCGCTGCTGTACACAAACCTCGTTCTGACAGGCGAGCTTACATTGAAACAACTGGTCGATTTTCTCACGGTGAAGCCGGCTGACTGCTTCCAGTTGCCATACGGACGCCTGGAAATCGGAGCGCCAGCCGACCTGACCGTGATTGACCTGGATACAGAAAAAGAAGTAGACCCCGATACGTTTGCGAGCAAAGGCAAAAACACGCCGTTTGCCGGCTGGAAATGCAAAGGATGGCCTGCAGTAACACTGGTTGACGGAAAAATCGTTTACCGCCAAGCGTAAAAAAGGAGGAGCGAAGATGCGAGCGAGACTGATTTTGGAAGACGGTACGGAATGCGTCGGAACGGCGTTTGGAAAGGTGAAGGAAACATACGGTGAAGTCGTGTTCAACACGGGCTTGACGGGCTATCAGGAGGTATTGTCCGATCCGTCTTACTGCGGACAAATCGTCACGATGACCTATCCCTTGATCGGAAACTACGGGATCAACCGCGACGACTTCGAAGCTGTACGTCCGTATATCCACGGATTTGTGGTCAGAGAGCACTGCGACGAACCGAGCAATTGGCGCAACACCAGCACCCTTGACGAGCTGCTCAAGGCGTACGACATCCCGGGAATCGCCGGGGTGGACACGAGGATGCTGACACGGAAAATCCGCTACCACGGAACGATGAGAGGGCTCATCACGACGAGTGACGCTCCGCTTTCCGAATTGCTTGATTCGCTGCGCAGCACGCCGCTCATGACCGATCAGGTGGCCCGCGTATCGACCAAGAGCGTTTTCAGCTGCCCGGGGACGGGACATCGCGTGGTGCTGGTCGATTTCGGCGCAAAGCACGGCATCCTGCGTGAGCTGACCAAGCGCCAATGCGATGTGGTCGTGGTGCCGTACAACGTGACCGCCGAGGAAATTCGCCGCTTGCAGCCTGACGGAATCCTGCTCTCCAACGGCCCCGGCGATCCGAAAGACGTCCCGCAGGCGATCCGGATGATCAGCGAAATACTCGGAGAATACCCGATCTTCGGAATTTGTCTGGGCCACCAGTTGTTCGCGCTCGCATCCGGGGCGGACACGATGAAGATGAAATTCGGGCATCGCGGAGGCAACCATCCGGTCAAGGAAGTCGCCACCGGACGCACGTATATCACCTCGCAAAACCACAGCTACGCGGTGAAGGAAGAGTCGATCGCCGGAACCGGTCTGACGATTACGCATACGGCTCTCAATGACGGAACCGTGGAAGGGCTGAGCTGCCCGGAGAAGCGGGCCTTCTCGGTACAGTACCACCCAGAGGCCGCTCCGGGTCCATATGATTCGGGTTACCTGTTCGACCGCTTTATCGAAATGATGGAAAACGCCAAGGAGGAGAGTTCGCATGCCAAAACACGCTGATTTGAAAAAGATTCTGGTTATCGGTTCCGGTCCTATCGTGATCGGGCAGGCGGCAGAGTTTGACTACGCAGGCACGCAGGCTTGCCAGGCGCTGAAAGAGGAAGGACTGGAGGTCGTCCTGATCAACTCCAATCCGGCCACCATCATGACAGATACAAATATGGCAGACAAGGTGTATATCGAGCCGATCACGCTTGAATTTGTCACGCGTGTCATCCGGCAGGAAAAGCCGGATGGTCTCTTGCCGACGCTCGGCGGACAGACAGGCTTGAATATGGCGGTAGCCCTTGCCGAGGCAGGGGTGCTGGAAGCGGAGAACGTCAAGCTCCTCGGTACCAATCTGGATTCCATCAAACAAGCGGAAGACCGCGAGCTGTTCCGTGCGCTGATGAAGGAGCTGGGCGAGCCGGTGCCGGATTCCACAATCGTCAGCACGGTCGAAGAAGCAGTCGATTTTGCCAACGAGATCGGCTACCCGATCATCGTCCGTCCGGCCTACACGCTGGGCGGCACCGGCGGAGGCATTTGCGCGGACGAAGAGAGCCTTCGCGAGATTGTCGCCAGCGGTTTGAAATACTCGCCGATTACGCAATGCCTGATCGAGAAAAGCATTGCCGGCATGAAGGAAATCGAATACGAAGTGATGCGCGATGCCAATGACAACTGCATCGTGGTCTGCAACATGGAAAATATCGACCCGGTAGGCGTGCATACGGGCGACTCCATCGTTGTCGCGCCTAGCCAGACGTTGTCGGACCGCGAATACCAAATGCTCCGCTCCTCCGCGCTGAACATCATTCGCGCACTGGGCATCGAGGGCGGCTGCAATGTGCAGTATGCGCTTGACCCGCACAGCTTCCAGTATTACGTGATCGAGGTCAACCCGCGCGTCAGCCGTTCTTCGGCCCTGGCCTCCAAAGCGACCGGCTATCCGATCGCCAAGATGGCGGCAAAGATCGCGATCGGCTACACCCTGGATGAGCTGCGCAATCCGGTTACCGGACAAACGTACGCTTGCTTCGAGCCGACACTCGACTACGTCGTGAGCAAAATCCCGCGCTGGCCATTTGACAAGTTCCAATCGGCCAACCGCAAGCTGGGCACCCAGATGAAGGCGACCGGAGAAGTGATGGCGATCGGTCGAACATTCGAGGAATCGATCATGAAAGCGATCCGCTCGCTGGAAGTGGGCACCTATCACCTGGAGATGAAAGGCGCATCGGAAATTGCCGAAGAAGAGCTGACGGCTCGCCTGATCGCTGCCGACGACGAGCGGCTGTTCCTTCTGGGAGAAGCGCTGCGCCGCGGATGGAGCCTTGAGAGACTTCACGACTTGACCAAAATCGACTTCTTCTTCCTGCACAAATTCCACAAGCTGGTGGCATTCGAGTCGGAGCTGGCTCAAGGTTTGACGGAAGAAAAGCTGTATACAGCCAAGCGCCTCGGATTTACGGACAGGAAAATCGCCGAGCTTGCGGGGCAAACCGAAGACGAGGTTCGCGCACTCAGAAAGCAGCACGGGTTTACGCCGGTCTTTAAAATGGTAGACACCTGCGCGGCTGAGTTTGAGGCGTCAACGCCTTACTACTACTCCAGCTACGAAGTAGAGGATGAGCGCATCGAGACAGGCAAAAAGCGGGTGATCGTGCTGGGCTCGGGTCCGATCCGCATCGGACAGGGGATCGAGTTTGACTACGCGACCGTACACGCAGTATGGGCGCTGCAGGAAGCGGGCTACGAGGCGGTCATCATCAACAACAACCCGGAGACGGTCTCCACCGACTTCAACACATCCGACCGGCTCTACTTTGAACCGCTCTACATCGAAGACGTAATGAACATCATCGATGCGGAGAAACCGGAAGGCGTGATCGTCCAGTTCGGCGGTCAGACGGCGATCAATCTGGCAGACAAGCTGGCAGCCCGGGGGATCAAAATCCTGGGAACCAGCCTGGAGAACATCGACGCAGCAGAAAACCGGGAGAAGTTCGAGGCTCTGTTACGCAATCTCAACATCGCCCAGCCGCCCGGAAAAACGGTCACCTCGGTACAAGAGGCAGTCGTGGCTGCGGAAGAGCTCGGATTCCCGGTACTGGTCCGCCCGTCTTATGTGCTGGGCGGACGCGCGATGGAGATTGTCTACAACAATGACGAGCTGCTGGAGTACATGGAAAAGGCCGTAAAGGTAAACCCGGATCACCCGGTGCTGGTCGACCGCTACATGGTAGGGACCGAAGCCGAAGTCGACGCGATCTGTGACGGCGAAAACGTCCTGATCCCGGGAATAATGGAACACATCGAACGCGCAGGGGTGCACTCCGGCGACTCCATCGCGGTTTATCCGCCGCAGTCTCTGTCAGATACGATCAAGCAGGAACTGATCGAGATGACGACCAAGCTGGCCCGCGCACTGCAAATCAAAGGGCTGCTCAACATCCAGTTTGTCATCTACAAAAACCAGCCGTACGTGATCGAAGTGAATCCGAGATCATCCAGGACCGTGCCGTTCCTCTCCAAAGTAACCGGCATTCCGATGGCCAACATCGCGACAAAGGCCATCCTCGGCCACTCGATCACAGAGCAAGGCTTTACACCGGGCTACCATCCGGAAGAAGCGATGGTTTCCGTCAAAGTGCCTGTCTTCTCCTTCGCCAAGCTGCGCCGGGTAGACATCACGCTCGGACCGGAAATGAAATCGACCGGGGAAGTCATGGGGCGTGAAAGCACCTTGGCCAAAGCGCTTTACAAAGGGCTGGTGGCTGCGGGCATGAACATCCCGACTCACGGCTCCCTGCTGGTCACCGTGGCAGACAAGGATAAAGAGGAAGCGCTGGGTATCGTCAAACGCTTCCGCATGCTCGGGTTCAAGCTGCTGGCTACGGCAGGGACAGCCGACTATCTGGAGCAGGCAGGTCTCCCCGTCACCCGCGTGAACAAATTGTCAGAGGGCACACCGAACCTCTTGGACATGATTCACAGGGGCGAAGCCAACATCGTGCTGAACACCTTGACCAAAGGCAAGACGCCGCAGCGCGACGGATTCCGCATCAGACGCGAAGCGGTGGAAAACGGGGCGGTATGTCTCACCTCGCTGGATACGGCGACGGCACTTCTGCATGTACTGGAGACGATCACCTTCTCCACGGAGGCCATGCCGGCGCAGCGCTCTGGCGCGCAAGTTGCGGTAACCGTGTAAGGGAACGGTAAGCTTGAATGAAACGGGATAGAAAAGAGGAGAGTAGTGTGCAATCACAACCAACAGATGTTCGCGAGCGGATGATCGTAGCGCTGGACTTTTCCACCAAAAAAGAAGTAGAGCAATGTCTGCAGCGCCTGGATGGACGGGTCCGCTATGTAAAGGTGGGAATGGAGCTGGCATACGCGGAAGGTCCGGCAATCGTGCACTTCCTGAAAGAGAAGGGCCTCAAAGTCTTCCTCGATCTGAAGGTGCACGACATTCCCAACACGGCCAAAGGAGCGATGCGAAGCCTGGCCCGCCACGGGGTAGACATGGTCAACGTCCACGCAGCAGGCGGCACACAGATGATGGCCGCTGCACGGGAAGGCCTGGAGCAAGGAACGCCGGCGGGCGCTGCACGCCCGCTCCTGATCGCAGTCACGATGCTGACATCTACGGGGAAAACGACGATGAACCAGGAGCTGGCTATTCCCGGGAATGTCGAGGATGTAGTCGTACACTACACGATGATGACGAAGCAAGCGGGCCTCGATGGGGTCGTTGCCTCTCCTCTGGAGGTCCCCGTGATCAAACAGGCAGCGGGCAGCTCGTTTATTACCGTGACTCCGGGGATACGGCCGCTCGGTTCGGACAAAGGAGACCAGACCCGTATCACGACACCGGAGAAGGCTTTTCAGCTAGGCAGCGATTATCTGGTCATCGGCCGGGCGATCACGGGTGCGCCGGACCCGGCGGAAGCATGGGAAAAAATCGTGCAAGAGGCAGAAGCGGCACGCATCTAGCGCGCATGGGGGAGGAAAAGCAATGATGACAAATACAAAAACTACTGCCAAGGAAATCGCGGGCAAATTGCTGGAGATCGGGGCCGTGCATCTGCGGCCGGATCAACCGTTCACCTGGACGTCGGGGATCAAGTCTCCGATTTATTGCGACAACCGGATCACGATGTCCTACCCGACTGTTCGCCGCCAGATCGCGCAAGCATTTGCGAAAGCGATCCGCGAAAAGTACCCGCAAGCGGAAGTGATCGCGGGCACGGCGACAGCTGGCATTCCGCATGCGGCTTGGGTGGCGGAAATTCTCGATCTGCCGATGATCTATGTTCGTGACAAGGCAAAAGGCCACGGGCGTCAAAATCAAATTGAAGGCGCCCTCCACAAAGGCCAAAAAGTAGTCGTCATCGAAGACTTGATCTCGACAGGCGGAAGCTCGCTGAAGGCGGCCCAGGCTGTAGCGGAGGAAGGAGCCGAAGTGCTTGGCGTGATCGCGATCTTCAGCTACCAATTCCCCGACGCTTCGGGGCTGTTCGCGGAAGCCGGCATTGAGGCAAGCACCTTGTCCAACTATACGGCATTGCTGGAAGCTGCCAAAGAGAACGGAGTTATCACTGCTGATCAGGAATCCATTCTCGCCGACTGGCGCAAATCGCCCAGAACCTTTTTTTCTTCCTGATCGCGTGTAGCACGAAGCAGAGGGACAACAGATCATCACGCTTGTGCAAAAAGCTGCGGATTTTCCCGCAGCTTTTTGCTGTTCAGACGAAAGAGGGGCAGACAAGCTATAATAGTGGTATCAGGCTTACGGGGGAAAAACCGAATCGGCAAACCATAAGGAAGAATAAGCTTGATCAAATATTCGTTCAGTTACCGACAGGAGGCATACGATGCAGACAGATGTAACCAGGTTGATCCAATCGCACCGCTCCATCCGCAAGTACACGGACAGACCGATCCCGGACGACGTGCTTGCGGATATTTTGGCAAGCGCCCAGTGGGCTCCTTCCTCGCACAACGTTCAAGCCTACAGCATTGTCGTCGTGCGTTCAGCGGAAAAGAAAAAACAGCTGGCCCAGCTATGCGGGGGACAGAAATGGGTGGAGACATGTCCCGTCTTTCTTGTGTTTTGCGCTGATTTCTACAAGTTGAAGCTGGCGAGCGACATGCACGGAAGCGAATTTTTGGCTGACGAGGTGGAAAATATGCTGGTGGCCGCCGTAGATACGGCATTGGCAGCGGAAAACGCGCTAGTCGCCGCTCGTTCTCACGGTCTGGGCGGAGTAATGATCGGCGGAATACGCAATCAGCCGGAGGATGTCGCCCGCCTGCTTAAGCTTCCTGTGCTAACCGCTCCGATCATGGGCATGTGCCTGGGCTATCCCGATCAAGACGTGGAGCAAAAGCCAAGACTGCCCAAGCGTGCGGTCATCCATGAAGAGGAATACCGGACGGAGCATTTGCCGGAAGCGCTGGAGGAGTACGAAGCGGTTTCCGCCGAATATTATGCCCGCAGAACAAGGAAAGATCATGCGGAAGGCTGGACCAAACAGATGGCCGATTATTTGCAAAAACCAAGGCGTCCGCATCTTGGCGACTTTTTAAGGAAGCAGGGATTTCCTTTGAAGTAGGAGCCGAGATCAGCCAGGGGGAACGGAAAAAAGTGCCCAAAGTTTCGCAGTAGGAAACCGGGCACTTTTTGTTTGTCAATTCTTGACAATGCTTGGTATGCTAGTAAGATTAATGGTGTTTGCATTATCGGGATTGGAGATGACAGTTTGTTGAACCGGGAGCTTTTACAGCCTTCTTTGGCGAATGGAGAGATACGTGTAACCAAATCTTACGACATTGATCGTTTTTTTTATCTCGGCTTTTTCGGCGGCGTGCTGCCGGTCATGATTTTGGGTACGAGAAATGCGATATGGCTGCGGTGCAGCAAGAAGATGATCGCGATGCTGCTTGGAATCAGCTTGCTTCTTTGCGGATTGAAGCTCGCTTACGTCGCCTGGACGGGAGCCGACAGCGTAGCGCTTCTGTCACGGATCATGGGCGTCGCCCTGGCAGTTGTCTATCGATACGCCCAACGAAAGCGCTACAAGCTGCATTCCGTCATCATCGGTGAGGATCAGCCGATTTTTTGGTGGGGACTGCTTGCCGTGGTGGCCGGAATCGTATTCGACAGTTGGCTGGTGACGATGGGGAAGGGGATTCACGATGTATTTGATCAGGGATGACAATAACGTAGCCTGGCAGGAAGCCATGCATTTGTACCACATGGGGCGCTATGAACAGGCAAAAGAAAAATTCATGCCGTTTTTGGCAACCAGTCAGGAGGACGGTCAGCTGCTGTTCTTCGTAGCCTATTGCTCTTTCAAGCTGGACCAGCTGGACGAAGCCGAGACGTTTGCCCGCGAAGCTTTGCGCGTCGGCTACTTCGGGGAAGAGGTATACTCGCTGCTTGGTATTATTTGCAAGGCAAAGGGCGCTTACGCTGAGGCGGAAGAATTTTTTTTGGCCGGCCTTGCCAAAAATCCGCAGGACGGCGATTTGCTCGCCCAATACGGGTATTTGATGCTGGTCACCGGTTACGAGGAAAAGGCGAAGCTGTTGATGGCTGAAGCGATGCGAGTCGACCCGGAAAGCGAAGTCGTCCTGCACTACCATTACCATTTTTTGCGGGCGTACGATGAGGTCGAAGCCCAGCAGGAAACGATCCGAAAATACAACGAAATCGCCGGAAGTGATGTTGACAAGCTGCTGAAAATGGGGCTGGCCGCACTGGATCGGGGAAATTATCGGGAAGCCCGGGAGTGTTACCGGCAGGCCTATTTGCTGGATCCCGGCAATGAACCGCTCTTGTATGCGATCGAAGAAATCGACGAGATCATCCATCCGGTCTTTTTCCCGAATCGCTTGATGCAGAAAACGGGCGGGCCGGTCGTCTGGTGGATTTGTTTTATCGGGGCCGTTTTTCTTTTCGGCAAGCTAGACTGGGAGGGGGCTGCGGGAGTCCTCGCCATGGTCTACGTCCCTTTCTGCATATATACATGGATCTCCCCTTTCATTTACCGGGCAGTGCGAAAATGGGGGCGCTATCGGTAAAGGCCCAGCCACCTGAGCGGCTTGCTGGCTTGATAGCCGAGGTAATAGAACAGCTCGCGAAGAAAAAAAGGAGCTTTTGTCTTCAGGCTTTGATAGGCTGAGGTGGGCGTCGGCGAGGAGTATGCCTCCATCCCCAGGTCGTGGGCCATGGCCAGAGAGCGTTTCATGTGCAGCGGATCGCTGACAATCGTAAAGCTGCGCCAGTTTGCGGTACGGGCAACCTCGAGTGCGAATGAAAGGTTTTCTTCCGTAATAGTAGAGCGGTTTTCCACCAAAATATCGGCAGGGTGCACCCCATGCTTGATGGCGTAATCGCGAGCCACCTCGGATTCGGCTTCGGCGCTGTCTGCGCTTTTGCCGCCTGTAAACAGGATTCCTTGGACATACCCGTTCTGGTACAGCCAGATAGCGTGGTCGATCCGTTCCCGAAACACCGGGGAAGGCTGCGAATCCCAGACGGCTGCTCCGAGGACGATGGCCGCATCTGTCTTTCCCCAATAGCGGACGGAGGCAAAGGACCAAATGCTGTAGGCTGCGTGAGACACCGTCAGTAGAACAAGCAGCGACAACAGCAATAAAACGCGGGTAGATCGCTTTTTTTTCATTTTCATGAAGAACCCCCAAGTGGAAACCGAAATTCCGTGAAAAGGAATGAAATTGTACAAATGCCGGAAAAAAGAGACTTGTCCGTCAACAAGCGGGCTGCAAGTCTCTTTTTTGCTGCTTATGAATACAATCCACCCGTATAGATGGCTGCCAATGTTTTCGCGATCTCGTCCAGTTGAGCTTGATGTTCTCCCCGAACGATTTCCCAGAGGTACATTTCATGCGAGTAAAACCAGCCGCGTGCGACCAGCTCCGGATCAAGTCCGGTCCGTGCCAAGCCGTTCTGCTGGGAATAGGCGATGTCCTGGGCAATTCTGTTGATGAAGCGCTCGCGGATCTCGGCCCATTTTTGCGAAGCAGAGGCCGAGACGCCAATCGCCTCTCCAAATACCTGCAGCATCTTGCGCTCAGACTCAGCCATTCGTAAAAAGGCAGTCGTCTGGTACAGAATAAGCTCTTCAGCTTCGGCGCGGGAAGCGGGTGTAAAGGGAAGCTCTGCAATACTGTAGAATGCCGTCATGACATCTTCCATCAAAACGATCAGGAGGTCATCCTTGCCTGTAAAGTGGACATAGGCGGTACCGTATCCTGTTTTTGCCCGCTTGATGATCTGGGAGATCGTCGCTTTGTGGAAGCCTTCCTCGCGAAATACTTCTTTGGCTGCTTCCAACAGCTTGTGCCGGGTGTGCAGCGAACGCAAATGGCGTCCATCCGTTACGCTCTTTGTCTCTTCCACAGCACCGCCCTCCTTTACCAACTAGAATACAGGGAAATAAGGGAAAAAGGAAGAGAGGCGGACTCCAAAGCAAACTAATTCAAAATATTGACACTATGTCAACTTTTCTGTAATCTTGTGCTAACAACCGATACGAAGGAGGTTTTCCCTTGAAGGAATCTGCGTTTTCGCCCACGGAAGAATTTGCTCTGGAGCAGGACAATCGCGATGCTCTGGGTCCTTTTCGCGAAGAGTACTACCTTCCGCAAGGTATTGTCTACCTGGATGGAAACTCGCTTGGGATGTTGTCAAAAAGGGCCGAGCGTACCCTCATGGACTCGCTGAACGATTGGAAACGGATGGGGATTGATGGGTGGACACAAGGGGAGCGACCGTGGTTTTACCAGGCGGAGAGGCTGGGGGCTTGTCTGGCGCCGCTTGTCGGAGCGGATCCCGATGAAGTGATTGCAAGCGGTTCCACAACGGTCAATCTCCACCAGTTGGCGTCCACCTTTTATCAGCCTGAGGGGAAACGGACCAAAATTCTCGCCGATGAGCTTACCTTTCCCTCGGATATTTATGCCTTGCAAAGCCAGATCAGGCTGCGTGGACTCGATCCGCATGAGCATCTGGTCTTGGCAGCCAGCCGCGATGGCCGCTTTCTGGAGGAGGACGACATCATCGCTTGCATGACTGAAGAGATCGCCCTGATCGTCCTCCCCACTGTTTTGTATCGAAGCGGACAGCTCCTCGATATCCCGCGATTGACGGAGGAAGCGCACAAGCGGGGAATCATGATCGGCTTTGACGGCTGTCATTCGGTCGGTGCGATTCCGCATCGATTCAGCGAATGGGATGTCGACTTTGCCTACTGGTGCAACTACAAGTACCTCAATGGCGGGCCTGGCAGTGTTGGCGCGCTGTACGTAAACCGGAAGCACTTCGGGCGGTTGCCAGGACTGGCCGGCTGGTTCGGATCGGACAAAGAGAAACAGTTTGATATGGAGCTGAGCTTTTCGCCCGCGCAGACGGCTGGAGCGTACCAGATCGGGACGCCGCATATTTTGAGCATGGCCCCCTTATTCGGAGCGCTGTCCATGTTCGAGGAGGCGGGAATAGACCAGATTCGCCAGAAGTCCTTGCAGCAGACTGCCTATTTGATGGATCTGCTTGATGAGGAGCTTGCGGATCACGGCTTTGTCATCGGAAATCCGCGAGAGGATGCGAGGAGAGGGGGACATGTCAGCCTGGAGCATCCGGAAGCGGCCCGCATCTGCAAGGCTTTGAAAGATAGCGGGGTGATTCCGGATTTTCGGGCGCCAAACGTGATACGCCTGGCACCAGTAGCCCTGTATACCTCATACCATGATGTATGGCGTGCCGTCCAAATCCTGAAGCGGATTATGGAGGAGCGGACGTATGAACGTTACGAGAACAAACGCGGCGTGGTCGCTTGAAGCACAATAAATCTGCCGGAAACGCAGGAGAGGAGCTGCCAGGAATATGAACTGGATTGACATATCGCGTCCGCTCGCGCCCGGTGCCCCTACATGGCCTGGCGATACGCCGTTTCACTACGAGGTGAGCTGGCCGAAATCCGAGAGCGGCTCTGTCAATGTAGGCAAGCTGACGATGAGCCTGCATACGGGTACACATGTAGACGCTCCTTATCACTTTGACGATGACGGGAATAAAATTCTTGATTTGCCGATCGAGATTTACATCGGTCCGGCTATAGTTCTGGATGTGTCCGGGAAACAGAGCGTCGGAGCCGCCGATCTGGACGGTATCGATCTGACAGGGGTGGAACGGCTTTTGCTCCGTACCGGCTCGTGGCCCGATCCTGGGCGTTTTCCTTCTGATATCTGTTATCTCCGCTCTGATCTGGCTCCTTTTTTAGCGGAGCAGGGCATTCGCCTGATCGGTGTCGACGTCCCGTCGGTCGATCCGCTGGACAGCAAGGAGCTGCCGGCTCATCACAGTCTGCACGCCTGCCATATTCACATTTTGGAGGGGCTGCTGCTGGATCATGTAGAGCCGGGACAGTACGAGCTGATAGCCCTGCCGCTGCCGCTCGTCCAGGCGGACGGAAGTCCTGTTCGTGCCGTATTGCGCCGTTTAGCACAGGGAAATGAATAAGACATCGCGGAGCCGGATGCTTTCGGCCATGCTGCTCGCTGTTACTTGAAAAAGGGGAGGAAAAGCCGTTGACCAGAGAGCTGTCGGATTACGAGAAATACATTCGGACAGAGGAACTGCTCGGGTTGCAAAAGCGTGAGGATGAGTTGGCGTGCGCGGATGAACTGACCTTTCAGGTGATTCATCAGATCGCGGAGCTGCATTTCAAACTCGTCATGCAATATCTGCAAATGGCCAAATCGGCGATGGTCGCAGGGGAGCCTGACAAGGCAAAGGAACATCTGCACCGCGTCAATCTCCACATGAAGCATCTGCCGGAAGTATTTACGATGGTCAAAGTGATCAGTCCGTTGGATTACCATACCATACGGCTCGCGCTCGGGAGGGGCAGCGGACAGGATTCGCCGGGGTTCAATCAGATCCTCCAGTTTGGCCCGACCCTTTGGGAGCCATTTGAAAAGCTCCTGGGCGAAAAGGGACTGTCTCCTCTCGACGTGCACAAAGAGCCCACGGCACATCTCGCCTTGTATCAGCTGATGCAGGAGCTGATCCAGTTTGACGAGGGCTTCCAAAGCTTTCGCTATCAGCATCTGCAGCTAGTGCGCCGGATGATCGGCCTGGAGACAAACAGCCTCAAGGGGATACCGGCCCAAGCGCTGCAGAAAGGGGTCCGACACGAGTTTTATCCGGTGTTATGGAAGGCGATCAGCGAGTTGACCGACTGGACCGGCTCCAGCTACAATCCGCGGCCGCTCGGCGAGTAATCAGCTTCTCTCGAATGGAAAAATGTCTCCATTCGAGAGAAGTTTTTTTGTCAGTGGAGAAGCTTCAAGTCTTAAAGCGGGTGATAGTGCCACACTTTCCCCTGTTCTCGTACTTTGAACCAACAGGCATTATTTTAGTGAATTTTCAGAAATGTATCGAGCGTTCCTCCATATATTTAAGTAGACAACTCCACACAAGTCCAAAAAGGGGTGAAAATAATGGGGGAATCCGGGAAAAGCCGGGCATGGGAAGCGTATCGGTATCCCATCCTTTTGTTGGTTGCGATCCTCATCGGCGGCGTGATAGGGTGGGTGGCCGGACCGAAGGCAGATGTGCTCAAACCGTTTGGCGACATTTTTATCAATCTGATGTTCACCATTGTCGTGCCGCTGGTCTTTGTCAACATCAGCAGCGCGGTAGCCAGCATCGCAAACTTGAAGCGGCTGGGAAAAATCCTGGGCGTGATGCTGGCAGTCTTTGTCGCTACGGGTATCGTTTCATCTGTGCTGATGATCGTCGGAGTTTCGCTTGTTCCGCCGGCTGATGGTGTTCAAATCGAACTCAAAGCACCGGACGAGCTGAAGCGGCTGCAAACGGGAGAGCAGTTCGTAAACGCCTTTACCGTGCCCAATTTTAGCGATCTGCTGTCGCGGAAAAACATGCTGGCACTCATTGTCTTTTCGATCTTGTTCGGCCTTGCGGTAAGTCTTACCGGAGAAAAAGGGAGGAGGGTAGCAGACGGCCTCTCTCTTTTGTCCGAGGTAATGATCAAGCTGATCAAGCTGCTGATGTACTATGCTCCGATTGGGCTGGGTGCCTACTTTGCCACGCTCGTCGGGGTATTCGGGCCGGAGCTGTTAGGTTCGTACGCCCGGGCGATGTCGGTGTACTATCCGATTGCAATTTTGTATTTCTTCCTGTTCTTCACGTTGTATGCGTATATGGCAGCAGGCAGGGGAGGTCCGGGAAAGTTTTGGCGGGCAGCCGTCTCTCCTGCCGTCACTTCGCTTGCGACATCGAGCAGCGTAGCGACCATTCCAGTCAATCTGGAAGCGACGGCCCGGCTCGGTGTGCCAAAGGACATCCGCGAGATCGTCATCCCGCTCGGAGCCACTGCCCATATGGATGGTTCCTGTCTGAGCGCCATTCTGAAAATTTCATTTCTGTTTGGCTTGTTTCAAATGCCGTTTCACGGGTTTGAGACATACGTGACAGCCATTGTCATCGCTGTTCTGAGCGGTGTGGTCATGTCTGGCGTCCCGGGCGGCGGCTTTATCGGGGAAATGCTGATCGTTACGATGTACGCTTTTCCGCCGGAAGCACTGCCGATCGTCGCGATGATCGGAACGCTGGTCGATCCCCCTGCGACGATGGTGAACGCTACCGGGGATACTGCCGCCAGCATGCTCGTTTCTCGCATCCTCGAGGGCAAAGGGTGGATGAACAAAGCATGAATCCCGGAAATTCCATTGAGATCATGAAAAGGTGCATCCCTTTTGCGAAGATGCATGGCTGCGGCAACGACTTTTTGATTATGGACAATCGGCAGGAAGAATGGGAGGGCAAGGAGCTCGGAGCAATCGCCCGTCGGCTGTGCAATCGGGAAACGGCATTGGGAGCTGACGGATGCATGTGGGTGGAGAAGTCCGACGTTGCCGATTTTTCCATGCGTTACTTCAACGCAGATGGCAGCGAAGGGGAAATGTGCGGGAACGGGGCCAGATGTATTGCCCGTTACGCCTTTGAAAAAGGGATTGCGCCTGCAGCGATGCGGTTTGCTGCCAAAGACGGCCTGTATCATTCTCTTGTGGAAGGTCGATGGGTAGACGTGTACTTTCCGGCAATGGACAGGGCTGACTTTTTCCTGAATCGCCGTTATGAAGCCATGGATGGAGCTCGTCAATACCATTTTGCCGTGGTCGGTGTGCCGCATACGGTCTGGTTTGTCGCGGATACAGAAGAGATGAGTGACGAGCAGGTATCAGCCTGGGGAAAAGCGATCCGGTACGATCACTCGATCTTTCCTGACGGCGTCAATGTGAACTTTGTGCAAATAGCTGACGAAAACAAGCTCAAGATCCGGACGTATGAGAGGGGAGTAGAGCGAGAGACGCTCGCCTGCGGCTCGGGTGCGACGGCCAGCGCAATCACGTCGTCGTTGCTCGGTCTGGTCGCGTCGCCGGTAACAGTCTTGACCAGGGGAGGAGAGCTTAGGGTTTCCTTTCGCCTTGAAAACAATCTGGTCAGAGACATCGTTCTCGGAGGACCGACGAGGTGGGTAGCTTCCGGGTACCTCTTGCCGGAAATGTGGATGTAAGAGGAAGAGCGGTTTATAGATCGAGTTGGGATAACGAACAGGCTGTGACGGTTAAAAAGTTGTTAGAATGACAAACAGACTGCGAAGGTGAAACGAAAAGAAGCATGCTTTCCACCAAGCCGCCAAGCTCTGCTCAGGAAAGAATTTTGCAGAGCGCTCCCGGTCGGCTGCCTGAGGAAAACATGCTTCTTGTTTATCAAACGCTATTTGCCTGCCGGTCCAAATGAGCTGTCGCGATAAACCGGCTTGCCTTCAAATAAGGTGAGCAGAACCTTTGTCTCATTGATCTGGGTCGCCGGGATCTCAAACAGATTTTTCTCCAGGACGACCAGGTCGGCCTTTTTGCCGATCTCGATGGAGCCAGTCTCGTTTTCGAGGAAATTGGCATACGCTCCTTCGATCGTAAAGCTGGCGATCATGTCAGCCAGCGTGGCTCTCTCCTCCGGCCAGAGAATGTCGCCGGGATCGGTAGAACCGTGCTCCGCCCGAGTGACGCCGCGCTCGATGCCATCCAGGGGAGAGAACTCCTGCGTCACCGGATAGTCGCTCGAGGAGGCCATGTGTACCCCGGCGGCAATAAAGCTCTTCATCGGGTATTCGCGGTCAGCCCGTTCCTGACCGAGGTACGGTACCTGGATGTCTTCGTAATAGCCCGGTTCTTTAAAGAACCAGAACGGCTGAGGAACTCCGATCACTCCCAGAGCCTTGAAGCGGCTGATATCCTCCGGCTTGACAAGCTGGAGATGGGTGATGAGATGGCGGGAGTCGCGTTTGCCGTTGCTTTTTTGCACCGCTTCCAGTCCGTCCAGCGCAATCGAAGTGGCCGCATCTCCGATGGAGTGAACATGAACCTGAAAGCCTGATTTGTCGATGGCCGCTGCCATTTGCTTGTAGCTGTCCGGCCTCCAGACAAGCTCGCCATGTGAATCAATATGTTCGTAAGGCTCGGACAAATAACCTGTGCTGCCTTCGATTACGCCATCCATAAAGATTTTGACACTGTTTGTCTGGTAGAGCGGTCCTTTGTTTTTCTCCCGTTCCTTAATGAACTCCTGGAGCTGTTCCGGCCCTTTTCCGGGATCAGCCAGGAAGGAATTGCGGAAACGCATGGTCAGCTTGTTGTTTTCCTCGGCTTTTTTGTAGGCGGCCAGAACGTTGGGACCGCCGATCATTGGCTCGTGGGCTGTCGTGACACCGCGTTCTGCTGCCATTTCCTGATAGGCCAGGATGCCATCCATATACTGGTCGACAGTAAATTCGGGAACCACGTCGGCGATCAGATCAACGGCTTTTTCGCGGAGCGTCCCCCATGGTTCGCCCGTGGCGTCATCCCGTTCGATTACGCCGCCCTCGGGATTTTTCGTATCCTTGGTAATGCCGGCGAGCTCGAGTGCTTTTGAATTTGCCCATACAGAGTGAACGTCTTCCGAAGTGAGCACGACGGGAATGTCCGAAATGACATCATCGAGCATTTTTTTGCTCGGCCCTTTGCCCGGGATCAGCGGGTTGCTCCAGCCCATACCGGTAATGACTTTGGCATCGGGATGCTTTTTGGCGAATTCGCGCACGGCCTGCAAATATTCATCCACCGATTGCTTGCCGTAC
>k87-1606842_pt1 | contig 26738 bp, 26 predicted proteins | sample MGYA00084031_6733416 | MGnify analysis MGYA00084031
CAGGAAAACATGTTCATTGCAATCCCTTGAACGGTTGTGTTACATTAGATAAAGAAATTTTTCGTTCCTCATGCCGTAGTAGTACCGGTGACGTAGTTCGATAGACGTTGAACGAAATGGCGGCACGGTTTGATTTATTTTTGAAAGGAGAAGTTCTCCGATGCGTGGACATTTCATCCGCGCGGGAGCGGATCGTCCCGTTGCGGCTGGGGAATGGGAAAAGCCCGTGGCAGCTGGTCGCAGAGCGACTTGGCGCGATTATGTCGAAGTGACGAAACCGGGCATTACCATTTCCAATTTGATGATGACGTTCGGCGCCTTCTGGTTGGCATCGGGTGGCCAACCGGATTGGGCCAAGTTGGTAGTCACGTTGTTCGGGACATATTGCGCCGTCGTTTCCGGTGCCATCTTGAACAATTATTTTGATCGGGATAGGGACATTCTGATGCCGCGTACGAAAAACCGAGCCTTGGCCCAACAACGGATTGCTCCCCATGTCGCCTTAACCTTGGCGATCTTCATGGGTGTGTTGTCGCTGTGCGTTTTGGGTGGCGGGTTGACGGCCATGGGCGGAAACGGTGGGTTGCCGGCCCTGTTGGCTTTCATCGGCATCGTGACGTACGGATTGATTTATACAGGATTGAAGCGATACACCGCCTTATGCACACTGTTCGGCGGCATTCCCGGTTCGATTCCGTTTGTCATCGGCTGGACGGCCGTCGTCGGAAAAATGGATTATTTTGCGTGGGTGCTCTTTTTTGTCATGTTTTTGTGGCAAATGCCCCATTTTCTGACGTTGGCGGTCTTGAAAGTCGAAGATTACAAAGCCGGGAAATTTCCGATGTTGCCGGTGGTGCGGGGCGTCGAGGCGACGATTCGCCAAGTGTTTTTATACACGGCCGCCTTGTTGCCGGCGTCGCTCTTTCTCGTCTTCAGCGGCCTGGTGGGCTGGCTGTATGTGGCTGTCATGACCGTCTTAGGAGTTTGTTTCGTCGTTTTGGCTGCATCCGGATTTTGGACGAAAGACACCAACGCTTGGGCAGTGCGGAATTTTCGTTTTTCCTTGATCTATTTGACGGTATGGTGTCTCGTGATGATCATCGACGCCCATCCGGTGACGACAACCTTGTAAGACAATCTTGCGTGGCCTCGCGGTTTTCCCGAGGCTTTTTTTCGTGAAAAGGAGCGCTGGTATGAAAGACCAATCGTATTTGCGAAATATTGCCATCATCGCCCATGTGGATCACGGCAAGACGACGTTAGTGGATCAAATGCTCAAACAAGCCGGCATTTTTCGGGACCCGACGGCCGTCGAGGAACGGGTCATGGATTCGTTTGTGCTGGAACGGGAACGGGGCATTACGATTTTGGCGAAAACGACGGCCATTCCGTACGGTCCGTATACGATTCAAATTGTCGATACCCCTGGACATGCTGATTTTGGCGGCGAAGTGGAGCGGGTCATGAAAATGGTCGACGGGGTGTTGCTGGTGGTGGACGCCTTTGAAGGGTGCATGCCCCAGACCCGTTTTGTGCTCCGGCGCGCCTTGGAGGAAAAAAAGACGCCCATCGTGGTCGTCAATAAGATGGACCGGCCCAATGCACGGCCGGCCGAGGTGCTGGATGAAGTGTTGGATTTGTTCATCGATCTCGGAGCCGATGAAGACTTGTTGGATTTCCCCGTCATCTACACCTCGGCGCTGAAAGGATGGGCGTCCACTTCACCCGAAGAAGCCGGAAAAGACATGAAAACGTTGTTCGACGCGATCGTCGCCCACGTGCCGGCACCAGAGGGAGATCCGGAAGCCCCGCTGCAAATGCAGGTTAGTTTGTTGGATTTCAACGATTATTGGGGGGCTTTGGCCATTGGCCGCATCGCCCGCGGCCGGCTGCGGCTTGGCCAGTCGCTCCTTCTCCTGCGCCGCGACGGCCGTCAACTTCCGTTCCGGGTGACGAAACTGTTGGGGGTCCGTGGATTGGAGCGGATCGAAATACCGGAAGCGTCCGCTGGACAAATCGTGGCGGTGGCCGGGATGGAAGACGTGGATGTGGGAGAGACGATTGCGGCGCCCGAATGCCCTGAACCGTTGCCTTTGCCGAAGGTAGAGGAACCGACGTTGCGCATGGCGTTTCTCGTCAATGACAGCCCCTTTGCCGAACGGGAAGGCCGGCATGTGACAGGGCGCCAGTTGAAGGAGCGCCTGTTGGCGGAAACGAAGGTCGACGTCGCCTTGCGGGTGGAGGACACGGACCATCCGGACGTTTTTCTCGTCTCCGGACGGGGAGAGCTGCATTTGTCCGTCCTCATCGAAAAAATGCGCCGGGAAGGGTATGAGCTGCAAGTGTCCAAACCGGAAGTCATTTTCCGGCAAGAAAACGGGCAGTGGCTGGAGCCGTATGAGTCGCTGTGGATCGAGGTGCCGGAAGAATATGTCGGTGCCGTCATCGAGTCGCTGGGGGAACGCAAGGGAGAAATGCGGGATATGCAGCAGCATGAAGGACAAGTCCGGTTGGAGTATCTCATCCCGTCCCGGGGCTTAATCGGCTATCGCAGCCAGTTTTTGACGTTGACCCGGGGCTACGGCACGCTATATCACGCCTTTGATTCGTATCGGCCCGTCGTGGAGGGGCCGATTCGAACACGTCGGAATGGCGCCCTCATTGCCCATACGAGCGGCGTCGCCACCGCTTATGGCATTGAGGCGGCAGAGCAGCGGGGAGTCATGTTCATCACGCCAGGAACGGAAGTGTACGAAGGGATGATCGTGGGCGAACATGCCCGGGAACAAGACTTGGTCGTCAATGTATGTAAACAAAAGCACGCCACCAACATGCGTTCTTCGACGAAAGAAGAGACGGTCAAGCTGAAAGCGCCGCGCCGGCTCAGTTTGGAAGAGGCCCTCAATTTTCTCAATGACGATGAACTGTGTGAAATCACGCCGTCATCCATCCGCTTGCGCAAGAAGCTGTTGAGCAAGTCGGAGCGGGAAAAGGCGGCCAAAGGGAAAAAATCCGATGCCGTCACAACGGCAGGTGAAAGAACGGCAGGTGAAAGACATGTTTGACGTTTTGCGAACCGTGTTGGACACGCCGGAAAAAGCGTATTTTCTCATCGTTGTTTTCTGCTTTTTCATGTATAAGTTAGGTTTTCAGGAACGGAAACTGCCGCTGTTGAAAGCGGCTGTCGTGTACGCGGCGATGGCGGTCGGCTGCATCCCGTTGACGACGCTTTGGATGTTGGGGATGCCCATTGTGGAAGTGTTGGTGTTGGGCACGGTCATTTTGCTGGTCGTCCGCTTCAGCCGGCGGCGGACCGGAAAGGAGAATGGCGCCTGATGCTGACGGACCATCTGTTACACTGGCTGCAAATCAAATTGGTGGCCGACCGTCGGCCCGATGACGCCGCTGCTCAGGATACCGTCGACTTTTTTGCCCAAGTGTTGCAAGAAGAACACGGGGTCGATATCGAAGCGCTGTCTTACCGTGTGGAAGAAAATGTCATACACGTCTACTACGTGCAAGCCGGGCAGCGCAAATGGCACATGTTTTCCCGGGATGCGGCGGAACAGCTGTGGCGGGCTGTCGAAACAGAGCCGCGGTACGGACAATGAGGACGGACGATGCCGGATGGACGGTCAGCGATACAAGCCGCTGCTGCGGTACGTGTCGATGATGTCCAACAGCCGCGCGATGTACTCGCCGATGACCGGCAAGGTGATGAATTTTCCGAGTACATAAGCGGCCACGGCTAAAAATAACGCGGTGCCCACCGTCAGACCGACGCCTCGGAAAAGCCCGGCCAAAAAATTGATCCAAATGAGTTGCCAGGGGTGACGGTAGTAAAAAAACAGTTCCCTGGCATGTTGTTCTTCCAAGCGGCGGACCATGCTCCACAAAGCAGGATGAGGGGCCCCTTCCAACGGCAGGGTGGAGACGGCGGATTTTTCCTCCTGTTCCGCTCGGTGCCGGTTTTCATCGGAAGAACACATGGCCGTTCCCGTTCCGCAAAACGCCTAGGAAGACCGAGGTTGTTTTTGCGGTGCCAGTGGGTTCGTCCGCTGTTCCGGGTTTTCGGTCGGGGCCGGCTCGATGTCTTGCGGAAATTGCGGCATGAGCCGGGCAATGATATTGGACAGCTCATCGGCAAATCCTTCCAGCGGTTTGCCCCGTTGAATATCCCGGTTGATCTCCCGCACGCGCCGGACGATGTCGGGATCGGCGGTGACGACCGCATTGGCCCCTTGCGGATCTTCTCTCAACGCCTCGGCGACGGTATATTTCACCGTGCCTACCCTCGAACGATCCAAACCGTCGTCCAGATCGATGCCGACGATGGCCGTTTTACCGAACACGATGACCGTGGCGTCCCGGACTTCCGGAACGACGGTGGCCAACTGGGCCAGCCGTTCGGCCGTCGACTGCGGATCTTGAGGTTTTTTCGTGGTCGGCGCCGGATTTTTTTTCATCTCCGGGCGAAATTGTTGTTGTTGCACTTGCCCGGGTTGTTGCGACGCATCTTGTTGCCCGGCCGTCTGACAGGCCGTGACAGCAGTGGACAATACGAACATTCCGGCGACGAGCCAATGAATTGGTCGGTTCAATCGGTTCACCCCTCGCAACGTGTTGTGCGGTGTTCCAGTTGCGCCTATTTTTCCCCTAAGTGATGGTCATTATGAACACAGAAGCGTTTTGTTGGAGGTGCCCCCATCGTGGACAGTCTGTCGGCCTGGCTGAAGGATACGATCGCGTCCCGTCCCGAGCAGTGGATGTCGTTGGCGGAATGGATGGACGCGGTGCTGTATCATCCCCGCTGGGGTTATTACATGCGCGACCGCAAAAAGATCGGCAAAGACGGCGATTATTACACCAGCAGCGCGTTGAATCCCCTCTTCGGTGAGGTCTTGGCGGAAGCGTTGTGCGGCTTTGTGACGACGCTGCCGCCGGCGTGCCGGAACATCGTGGAATTAGGCGGCGGGGAGGGGAGACTGGCCGCCGCCGTGTTGGATGCCTTGCAACAGCGGCCGGACGTGTACGAAACATTGACCTATTATATGGTAGAAAAAAGCCCTTATCACCGGCGGTTGCAACAAGATGTCCTAGCGCGGCACGCCGACAAAGTCGTTTACGTGGAACACGTCCAACCGTTGGCCCCTTTTTTCGGCGTCGTCTTTTCCAATGAGTTTTTTGACGCGTTGCCCGTACATGCGTTAGTCGCCCGGGACGGACAGTGGATGGAAGTCGGCGTGACGTGGGACGATGAGCTCCGACGATTTGTGGAAAAATGCGTTCGTTGCCAAAATGCCCGCCTGTTGGCCATGGTGGACGAATGGGGCGTGCGGCCGACGGCGGATACGCGTTTGGAAATTTCCTTGGAAGCGGCCTCCTGGATGGAACAACTGGCGAAGATGCTGGACACCGGTTACGTATTGACCATCGATTACGGATATTTTTCCGAAGATGGCACGTGTCGTCCCGACGGAACGGTCCGGGGTTTTCAGGCTCACCGGCTGATGGACGATGTGTGGGAGCATCCGGGGCAGCAAGACGTGACGGCCGACGTCAATTTCACGTTGCTCGTGCGGGAAGGGAAAAAGAGCGGTTTGAAGCCTCTATGGTTGGAGACGCAGCGGGATTTTTTGTTGCGGTGGGGCATTCTTGAGGAATTGACGGACGGGGCGACCGATCCGTGGAGTCCAGAAGCGCGAAAAAATCGGATGATTCGGCAAATCGTTTTCGATGAGACCGGAATGGGCAGCCGATTTTTGGTCCTCGTGCAGGCTAAAAATGTTCGGTTTCCCTCGCGCCTCCAGGGGGTGAAACGGTCGTATGCTTGGCACGATATCCCGCAAGAGATGCTGCTAAAGAAGTCGAACCATGAATCATAAACGAATCGCGAAACGAAAAAAGGGAGCCAATCTGGCTCCTTTGTCATTGACCGACGGGCATGTGGAAGAACATCCACCCGTTCAGGCCGATGAAGGCGATGAGCATGTAAGCGCCAAATATGTACATATACGTTTTTTCCGTTAACTTCATGTAGCCGAGCACGAAGAACAATACGGTCTGCAACGCAAACAAAATGGTCAACGGTGCCAATTCCGCACCACCGGTGTAGGCCAACAAGGAAATGAGGCCGCTCAAAAAACCTAACACCCGGAACATTCTTGCCATTGCTGTTCCCCCTGTCACAATTCGATCCTAGCTTGTGCAACCTGTGCTGTTACCCATTATAAGCGACTTGGATAAGGTTGTAAACTATTGTTCCCCCTCGTTCACCGAATATACCCGACACAAAGAGGATAGGCGGTTGCAATTCGTTTCATAAAGTAATATACTTTCCTTATGAAACCATTGCCGTGATGATGGGAGATGGGAAAGATGAGTAAGAAAACGTGGCGTTTTTATACGTATCCGAGTTGTACGTCTTGCCGCAAAACGAAAGCGTGGTTGAACGATAGAGGCATTTCTTATGAGGAACACCACATTTTCAAAAATCCGCCGACGGTGGAAGAATTGACGGATATAGTGCGGATGACGCAAAACGGCGTGGACGACATTTTGGCCACCCGGAGTCAGAAATTCAAAGAATTGAAACAAGATTATCGGGATCTAAAACTGAGCGAACTGCTTCAGCTCATCCGGGAGGAACCACGGTTGTTGCGGCGTCCGATTTTGACCGACGGCGAACACTTGGTCATCGGTTATGACAAAGAAGCGTTGGAACGGTTTTTGGCGTGACGATGAATGTGATGAAAAGCAAGGGGCCGATTCTGTCGGAGGAATCGGCTCTTTTTTTGTTGGTCTCGATTGGTATTCAGGGCAGGAACATGTATAATCATGTCGAATGAGTATTGGGAAAAGGTGAATGTTCGTGAATTTGGCGTTCATCGGGATGGGCAGCGTCGGTTTGCTGTTTGCTTCCCGGTTTTTGTCATCCATGAACTCAGGCATTGCGGTCACCCGACGCCCGGAACAAGCGCAGGCATTGCTGGAGAACGGCTTGACGGTGCGGCAACAGGACGGCTCATCGGTGACCAGGGCTTGTTCGGCGGTGTCGTTGGACGAATGGTCGGGTGATGCGGACTGGGGATTGGTTTTTGTCAAACAACCGGACCTGTCCGCTTTGCTCTACCGACTGCGGCTCAAACCGACGCAACCGGCCCGTTTTCTATTGTTTCAAAACGGACTGGGCCACATTGAACAGGTGCAGGCCGCATTTCCCGGCAAGCCGGTGTATGTGGCGGTGACCACCGAAGGCGCCATGCGAATCGACGATACGACCGTCCATCATACCGGAAGCGGCGTCACTTGGCTTGGGCCGGCCCATGACGACGCCGGGCAGGACGAAACAGGTCTTGCACAATTGGAGCGACTGGCGGCCGATTTGCAGGCCCAGGGAATGGACGTGCGCATCACGGACCGCATCCAGCAGCGGATGTGGGAAAAGTGGGTAATCAATTGCGCCATCAACCCCTTGACCGGCATCTTGGCGGTGCAAAACGGGGCGTTGTCTCAAGGCCCGCCTTTGCGGGACTTGGTTTTGGATGTGGCAGAGGAAGCCGTGCAGGTGGCCCGGGCTCACGGCATTCGGTTGGATGAAGATGAGATGAAACAAAAGGTGTTGGACGTTTGCGAGAAAACCGCCGCCAATGCGTCCTCCATGCTACAAGATTTGCTCCATCACCGAGAGACAGAAATCGAGGCATTAAACGGATTATTGCTCCGGCTGGCTGCCCAGCGGCACGTGGACGCACCCGTCAACCGGGTCTTGTATCGGTTGCTCAAAACCGTGGAAGTGCTGGGAGTCCGGGGACCGGTGCGGACTTGGCCGAACTGAGGTTGGGGAAAGCGACGCGGGGGAGGGGCCGCACAATGTGGGAGATGTTGCGCTACCTGTATGCCTTTTTCGTTGCCATACCGCCTTTCGGTTATTTGGTCACGTACGGGATTGTGTACGCCGTCACCAAAAACAAATCCACTGCCCATTTAAGGGCTTTGGATGTGACGACGATTCTTTTGCTCTCGGCAGTCTCGGTTCTGTGGTACAATGTGACCGGCGGAAAAGGCTGGTTGGCAGTTTTAACGTTGTACGTCTTGCTGGGGGCCGGCTTGGCAGCGCTGCAGCGTTGGGTGCGCGGCCGAATCCACTTCCGCCGTTGGCTACGCGGGCTCTGGCGGTTCGGCTTTTTATTTCTCGCTTTGTTCTATTGTGTCTTGTTCGGCATCGGCATTTTTACCCAATGAATGCATGGGTCGGTTTGGCAGTTGGTTTGGCAGTTTAGACGACATCAAGAGAGGTGGACGGGTTGGACAGTGTTATTCGCGATCCGAAATTGGCCGCAACGGGACAGTTGAAAATCGCCTGGGCGGCGGATCATATGCCGGTTTTGACCCGTTTGCGGGAGCAATTTGAACGGGAAAAGCCGTTTCGCGGCACGAAGGTGGGGATTTGCCTTCACCTGGAAGCAAAAACCGCTTATTTGGCCCAAGTGATCCAAGCGGGCGGCGCCCAAGTCGCCATCTGTGGAAGCAATCCGTTGTCGACCCAGGATGACGTGGCGGCCGCCTTGGCCGAGTCCGGCGTGACGGTGTATGCTACCCACGGCCCGACGCCGCAGGAATTTCAGGCGTATCAGGAAATGACGCTGCGCTTTGGTCCGGATTATTTGATTGACGACGGCGGCGATTTGGTCGGGTTGCTCCACGAGCGGCCCGAGGCGTTTCCCTCTACAGTGAAAGGCGGCTGTGAAGAAACGACGACGGGAATTTTGCGCCTCAAGGCGTTGGAAAAAGAAGGACGGCTCCGTTTCCCCATGGTGGCGGTCAATGACGCCCTATGCAAGCATTTGTTTGATAACCGTTACGGCACCGGTCAGTCGGTGTGGGATGGCATTAACCGGACGACGAATTTGGTCGTGGCCGGCAAGACGGTGATCGTTGCGGGATACGGCTGGTGCGGCAAGGGCGTGGCCATGCGGGCGAAAGGCCTCGGCGCCAACGTCATCGTCACTGAAGTGGATCCGATCAAAGCCATCGAAGCCCATATGGACGGGTTTCAAGTCATGCCCATGGAGGAGGCTGTGGGACGGGCGGATTACATCGTGACGGTGACCGGCAATGCCCGGGTTGTGACGACCGAGCATTTTTCCCGGATGAAAGACGGGGCGATTTTAGCCAATGCCGGCCACTTTGACGTGGAAGTGGACGTAAAAGCCCTGGAAGCGATGGCCGTAGCCAAACGCCGGGTGCGCCAAAACATCGATGAGTACCAATTGGCTGACGGCCGCAAACTGTACTTATTGGCGGAAGGACGGCTCGTCAATCTGGCGGCGGGGGACGGTCATCCGGCCGAAATTATGGACATGAGTTTCGCTTTGCAAGCTTTGTCCCTCCTGTGGCTGATGCGAGAAGGGAAGGGTTCGGCCGCCGCAACGAACCGAGTCGTACCGGTGCCCGCCGAATTGGATCGCCGCGTCGCCTGGCTCAAACTGGAAAGTCTCGGCATTCGCATTGATGCGCTGTCGGAAGAACAAGTGAATTATTTGTCCAGTTGGCGGGCCGACAGCCTGTAAAGCTTCATCACTTTTTACAAAAATATCCTGCTCTGAGGAGCAGGATTTTTGTTTTGTGCGGCGAATATGGGAAACTGAGTGGTGGAAAGTGGGGTATAGTGGGGGGAAGTGGAGAAAATGTGGGTGACGGGCCATGCTGATGGGTGAGTATTATCACACGATCGATGCGAAAGGACGCCTCATCATTCCTGCGAAATTCCGAGAAGAACTGGGCGACACCTTTGTGATCACCCGCGGCTTGGACCGTTGCCTGTTCGTATTTCCTGCCCACGAATGGCAACAAATCGAGGCAAAGCTGAAAAGCTTGCCCTTTACGAGTGCGGATGTGCGGGCGTTTACCCGTTTTTTCTTTTCAGGAGCGGTGGAGTGTGAATTGGACAAACAGGGCCGGGTGAACTTGCCGCAGCCGTTACGGGAATATGCTCAATTGGAAAAAGACTGTGCCATCATCGGGGTTTCGACCCGGGTGGAAATTTGGAGCCAACCGATCTGGGAAAGCTATTTTCAGCAGTCGGCCAGCAGTTTTAGCGAAATTGCCGAAAAGCTGGAGTTGCAATTTTGATCTTCAAAGGAGTTGGACGCATTTTGTCACATCAATCGGTGTTGCTGGAAGAAGCGGTGGAACGGCTGCTGACACGTCGGGATGGGATTTATGTGGACTGCACGGTGGGGGCCGGCGGCCACAGCGAAGCCATCTTAAAGCGGTTGGACGAGCGGGGGAGGCTCATCGGCATCGACCAGGACGAGGCGGCTTTGCGCATCGCCCGGGAACGGCTGGCACCTTATGGGGAACGGGTGACGTTGGTGAAAGCCAATTTCCGCCATTTGGGCACGGTGTTGGACCAAATGGGTGTGATCGTTGCCGACGGATTTTTGTTCGATTTAGGCATTTCGTCCATGCAGGTGGATACGTCGGAACGGGGATTCAGTTATCATCACGACCATCGTTTGGACATGCGCATGGATCAAAGCCAACCGCTGTCCGCTTGGGAAGTGGTGAATCATTGGACGGAGGCTCGCCTGCGGGACATTTTGTATCGGTATGGTGAAGAGCGCTTTGCGCCGCAAATTGCCCGTGCCATCGTCGAACGGCGGAAAAGGCACAGCATCGACACCACGGGGCAGTTGGCGGAGATCGTCAAATCGGCCATTCCGGCGCCTGCCCGCCGCAGCGGACCGCATCCGGCCCGCCGGACGTTTCAGGCTATCCGCATCGCGGTCAATGACGAGCTGGATGCCCTGAAGGAAGGGCTGGAGCAGGCGTTGGGACGCCTGCGTCCGGGCGGCAGAATCGCCGTCATCACGTTTCATTCCTTGGAAGACCGGATCTGCAAACGGCAGTTTGTCGAATGGGCTACCGGATGTGTTTGCCCTCCGTCTTTTCCGGTATGTACGTGTAACCGACAGCCGCAAGCCCGTCTTTTGACCCGCCGGCCGGTGACGCCATCGGATGATGAAGTGCGGCAAAATCCGCGCGCTCGTTCCGCCAAATTGCGGGTCGTCGAGAAATGTGAGTGATAGAACCATCGGGCTTCGAGGAGGGGACAGCGTGAGTCAGCGGATGTTGCGTGGAAATTTGGCCGTCCGGCCGGAACCGAAAACGCGCGTCGTCAAACGGACCCGGATTGTCCGAGCTGGGTTGTCCATGGGGGAAAAGCTGTTTTACTTGTTGTGCCTGGCGGTGACCATCGGCGCAGCCGCTTATTTGATCTCTTTATATGGCATGTCGGCGGCCATCAACTATGAAGTGCAGGAATTGCGCCACCATCTGGAAGAAGAACGGGAACGGACGGTTCAGATGCGCGTCGATTTGGAAAAGCGCAGTACGGCGGAAATTATCACCAGTAAAGCGCAAGAATTAGGCATGTCGTTTAGTGAAGACCGGCTCGTGGTGTTGCCTGGCCGTTGAAAGGATGAGATGCCTTGCGGCGCATCGGCATGCGGACGTTAGCGCTCGGATTGTTTTTAAGCGCGTTGTTTCTCGTTTTGCTGGTGAAAATCTTCATGTTGCAGGTGGTGGATGCGGCCTGGCTGCAGGAAAAGGCGACTCACGTCTGGAACCGGCATGAGATACTCCGCCCGGAACGAGGAAAATTGTACGATCGCAATGGCGAAACGCTGGCTTACGACGCGCCGGCCTTTACCGTCGTGGCCACGCTGTCGGAGAAAGACCCGAACCACGTGGAAGATCCGGTCATGACGGCCCGGCGCCTGGCCCCGGTTTTGGGCACGTCGGAGGCCATCCTTTATAAGCAGCTGACGAAGGATGCGTATCAAGTGGAATTGCGGCAGGGCGGCTGGAAAATCGACGTGGAAAAAGCAAAAGCCATCCAGGCGCTGGAGTTGCCCGGCATTCATTTGATGGAAGAAACACGGCGGTTTTACCCCAACAAAACGTTGGCAGCCCATTTGCTCGGTTACGTGGATTTAGAAGGCAATGCGAAGATGGGTCTGGAGTTGTCGATGGACGAATGGCTGAAGGGTACGGAAGGCAAAAGCCGTTTCGTCAAAGATGCCCGAGGCATTCCGTTGCCCAATGGAGAGTTGGAATACGTACCGGCGGAAGACGGGGCGGACGTGTATTTGACCATCGATCGCAATATCCAACGGTTTGTCGAACAAGCGCTGGATCGGGCTCAAGCGACCTATGAGCCCAAGCGGATGGTGGCGATTGTTTCCGATCCGAATACCGGCGAAATTTTAGCCATGGCCGTGCGGCCCGGTTTCGATCCGAACCAATACTGGAAGATTGAAAATTACAACAACTACGCTGTCAGTTATCCGTTTGAACCGGGGTCGACGTTCAAAATCATCACGTTGGCGGCGGCCATCGAAGAAGGGATGTTTCGACCGGACGAGACGTACATGTCCGGGACGTACTGGGTGAAAGGGTCCCGGATTCCGGTTCGGGACCATAACAACGGCCGCGGATGGGGGCAAATTACGTTTCTGGAGGGCGTTCAACATTCCAGTAACGTTTTGTTTGCCAAGTTGGGTGTGGAGCGGTTAGGACAAGAGCGGCTCATCCAGTACATCCATCGGTTCGGCTTTGCCCAAAAAACCGGCATCGAGTTGCCGGGCGAAGTGGTGGGACGGGTGCCGGACGGTTCTGGACGTCTTCCGGTGCGGGATTTGGCCGCCATTTCTTTCGGACAAGCCGTGTCGGTGACGCCCATCCAGCAAGTGGCGGCGGTGGGAGCCATCGCCAACGGCGGAAAGATGTTGCCGGTGACGATTATTCAACGCATCGAAAAAGACGGGCAAGTGTTGCGGCAATTTGAACCGCCGGCGGGTGAGCAAGTCATTCGCCCGGAGACGTCCCGAATGGTGCGGGAAATATTGGAAAGCGTCGTTTCGGATGGGAGCGGCCATGCTGCCTATTTGGAAGGGTACCGGGTGGCCGGCAAGACCGGTACAGCGCAAAAGTTTGACGAAAGGACCGGAAAATTGATCGAAGGCGAGTACATTGCCTCGTTTATCGGTTTCGCCCCGGCCGACCAACCGGTCATCCTCGTATACGTGGCGGTAGACGCGCCCAAGGGCGGTTACTACGGCAGCACGGTGGCGGCGCCCATTTTCCAGGAGATTATGCGCAACACATTACACTATTTGCAAGTGCCGACCGATTCTTAAAACCGTTCTATCCTTGTCCCTCTGCGAATACAGTAGGGAGCAGGGGGGAGGAGGATGCGGTTTTCAAGGGCGGTATTCCGGCGGCGGCTGTTTTTGTGTCTCGTTTTTGCCCTGTGTTTGTTTTTGCTCCTGCTCGGGCGACTGGCGTACCTCCAGTTGTTTCAAGGCGAATGGTTGATGGAAAAAGCCCATGATTTGTGGAATCGGGAAGTGCCCTTTGAACCGATGCGGGGGAAGATTCTCGACCGCAATGGAGTCGTGCTGGCTTACAACGTCAGTGCGCCTTCGGTCTTGGCCATTCCGGCGCAAATTCAGTCGCCGCGGGAAGCGGCCCGGCAGTTGGGAAACGTGTTGGGCATGGATGAAGAGCGGTTGTACCAACTGTTGACAAAGCGGCAGTTGCTTGTGCGGATTGTCCCGGAAGGCCGCCAAATCAGCCCGGAAAAAGCCCAACAAGTGCGGGATCTGAAAATTCCGGGCATCGTCATCGCCGATGACAGCAAGCGGTATTATCCTTATGGCACGTTTGCGGCCCATGTGTTGGGGTTTACGGGAGTCGACGGCGGGCTGGCCGGTGTCGAGTACAAATACGATCACGTGTTGCAAGGGAAAAAAGGGGCCATCTCCTTCATGGCCGACGCGCGGGGGCGGGAAATTCCCGGTTTGGAGGAAGGCTATCGTGCCCCCCAGGACGGATACGATTTAGTGCTCACGCTGGACAAATCCATCCAGTCGTTTATTGAACGGGAATTGGATCAGGCGATGTTGCAGTACGAAGCGGACCACGCTTTGGCCATTGCCATGAATCCGAACACCGGTGAAATTTTAGGGATGGCTAGCCGCCCGACGTATCATCCGGGGCAATTTTCACGTTATCCGCCCGAAGTGTATAACCGGGTGTTGCCCATTTGGATGGCTTATGAGCCGGGTTCCACGTTTAAAATCATCACCTTGGCGGCGGCGTTGGAAGAGAAAAAAATTGACTTGAATGACACGTTTTACGATCCGGGCCATGCTATCGTGGCCGGGGCCAAAATCCGCTGTTGGAAAGCAGGAGGGCACGGGCATCAAACGTTTCTGGAAGTAGTGGAAAACTCCTGCAACCCCGGTTTTATTGAAATCGGACAACGGCTCGGGAAAGAGTTGTTGTTTCAATACATTCGCGATTTTGGTTTCGGCAGCAAAACCGGCATCGATTTGAACGGTGAGGCCGCCGGGATTTTATTCCCTTTGGAGAAGGTCGGACCGGTGGAGTTGGCCACCACGTCCTTTGGGCAAGGCGTTTCGGTGACGCCGCTGCAACAGGTGACGGCGGTGGCGGCGGCCATCAACGGCGGCAAGTTGATGAAGCCCCATTTGGCCAAACAAATCCAAGATCCCGAAACCGGGGAAGTGATTCAGCGGTTTGAACCGGAAGTGATTCGCCGCGTCATCTCTCCGGAAACGTCCCAAAAAGTGCGGCTCGCTCTGGAAAGTGTGGTGGCCCGCGGGACGGGAATGAACGCCTATATCGACGGCTATCGGGTAGGCGGAAAGACGGGAACGGCGCAAAAAGTCGGGCCGGGCGGCAAATATTTGCCCAACAATCACATCGTTTCCTTTATCGGTTTTGCTCCGGCCGACAATCCGCAAATCCTCGTTTATGTGGCGGTGGACAATCCGAAAGGGATTCAATTTGGCGGCGTCGTAGCCGCTCCGATTGTCCGCAACATTATGGAAGACAGTCTCCATTATTTGCGAGTGGAACCGCGAAAAGATCAAATACCGAAAGAAATTCGCTTCAACGAACGGCCTTTGGTGGAAGTGCCCGATCTGGTGGGTGCCAGTGTCAAGGACATCCAAATGAGCCAATTCGGTTTTCGCTTGGAGACGTTCGGTGAAGGCGATCGCGTCATCAATCAAGCACCCAAACCCGGCGTCAAAGTACAGAGCGATGCGACAATCCGCATTTATTTAGGTGACGCTGAAAGATGATGACAAATACACGGCGGCGTTCTACAATGAAATGGAAGGCCCCCGCCAGACAATTGGCATGGGGGTTCTTACTTTGCAAGCGCGATTTGGTATAAAGTGATGGTTCTCCGATATGTTGATTAGAAAGAGGGCCGGGATGTTTATAATGGGGATAAGGGGGCCGATTCATGCTGTTGGCCGACATCCAACGATGGTTGATCACGGCGGAAATCCGGGGAGAGGCATCGACCGCCATTCACGGCATTGCAGCCGATTCGCGCCGGGTCAAGCCCGGTGACTTGTTCATTTGTTTGCCGGGATTTACAGTGGACGGCCATGACTTTGCCGAACAAGCCGTCCAAAAAGGGGCTTGCGCCCTGTTGGTAGAAAGATTTTTGCCCCTGGCCGTACCCCAGTTGCGGGTCACCGATACACGGCGGGCCATGGCCGTCATCGCCGACCGTTTTTTTCGCCAACCGACGCAACAATTGCGGCTCATCGGTGTGACGGGAACGAATGGAAAAACGACCGTCACGTATTTGTTGGAAAAAATTTTTTCCGACGCAGGTCACAAAACCGGTCTCATCGGCACGATTCGACATAAGGTGGGGGATACGTGGATTCCTTCCCACAACACGACGCCGGACGCCCTCGATTTGCAACAAATGTTTCGGCAAATGGTCGATGCAGGCGCCGATTATGCAGTCATGGAAGTTTCTTCCCACGCCTTGCAATTGGGCCGGGTTCGGGGCTGTTTTTTCCGTACGGCAGTGTTTACGAATTTGAGTCGGGATCATTTGGATTTTCACGGTACGATGGAGGAATATTTGTGGGCCAAGTCCCTCTTGTTTTCCGGTTTGGGCAACAGTTACGGCGATGTGACGCAATTTGCCGTCCTCAACGCCGACGATCCGGCGGCTGATCGCTTGGCGCAAGTGACGGCCCAGCCGGTCGTCACGTACGCCGTACGGAAACCGGCGGACGTAAAGGCGCTGAAGATGGAGCTTCGGCCCGACGGAACGGTCGTGGATGTGGAGACGTTTCATGGTGCCATCCGCTTGCGGTTGCAATTGGTCGGTCTGTTCAACGTGTACAATGCGCTGGCCGCTATGACGGTGGCGCTGTTGGAAGGTTTGGACTTGGAGCAAATCGGTGCCAGTCTGGAGCAGGTGACGGGTGTACCGGGGCGGTTTGAGCGGATCGACGAGGGCGGCGATATTCATGTCATTGTCGACTATGCCCATACGCCCGACAGTTTGCAAAACGTTTTGCAGGCCATCCGTGGCTTTAGCCCAGGACGGATCATTTGCGTGGTCGGCTGCGGCGGCGACCGGGACCGCGGCAAGCGGCCGCTGATGGCCCAGGTGGCGGTGGAATACAGCGATTTGGCCGTGTTCACATCGGACAATCCCCGTTCCGAAGATCCGGAGCGCATTTTGGCGGACATGGCGGCAGGCGTATTGAACCAGTCCGGCCGCTGGATCAGCATCGTCGATCGCCGGGAAGCCATCTTTGAAGCCATCCGGCGGGCCAAGGCCGGAGATACGGTGTTGATCGCCGGCAAAGGACACGAAACGTACCAAATCGTCGGCCAACAGACGTTGCCCTTTGACGATCGGGAAGTGGCCCGGTTGGCGCTGCAGGAAAGAAGAAAGTCGGGAGAACGATGATGAAACGCACCCTCCAACACGTGGTCAAAATGGTGGATGGCGTCTGGTGCGGGTCCGGGGAAGATCTGGCCCGGACGTGTGATGGTGTCGTGACCGACAGCCGACAAGTAAGGCCGGGGCATTTGTTCGTGCCGCTAAAAGGGGAACGTTTTGACGGTTGTGAGTTTATCCCGGAGGCGTTAGCCAAAGGCGCCGTGGCCAGTCTTTATCCAAAGGATCGGCCGGTGCCGGCCGAGTGGACGGCCAACGGCCCGTTGCCCCTCATTTTCGTGGATGACCCGCTGGCAGCGTTGCAGCGGATGGCTGACCGCTACCGGCAGGAATGGGGCGGACGGGTGGTGGCGATTACCGGCAGCAACGGCAAGACGACGACGAAAGATGTGACGGCGGCGGTGCTGGCGCAACAGTTCCGGGTTCATAAGACCGCCGGCAATTTGAACAATCACATCGGCTTGCCCTTGACGCTCTTGGCCATTCCGCAAGAAGCGGAAGTAGCGGTGGTGGAGATGGGGATGAATCATCCGGGAGAAATCGCCTTTCTCTCGCGCCTCGCCCGGCCGGATGTCGGCATCATTACGAATATCGGCGACGCCCATCTGGAGCATCTCGGTTCCCGGGAAGCCATCGCTGCCGCCAAATTGGAAATCGTTCATGGATTGAATCGGAACGGCGCTTTGATTGTCAACGGCGACGAGCCTCTGTTGCGGACGGTTCCGTATGACGGTGCGGTGTACCGGTTTGGGTTTGGGGACGGCAACGATTTGCGGCTGTTGACGGCAGAACGGGCGGGCCGGTGGCAAACCCGGTTTACGACGAACCGGACCGTTCACCCGTTGACGGTGCCGCTCATCGGCCGGCATATGTTGCAAAATGTGCTGGCCGCCGTCTTGTGCGCCCTCTACTTTGGCCTTTCGGAATCGCAAATTCAGCAAGGCTTGCAGGCAGTCCAACTGAGCGGGATGCGCATGGAACCCCAAAAAGGGCCCAACGGCATGCAAATCTTAATGGATGCTTACAACGCCAGCCCGACCTCCATGCGGGCGGCGCTGGAGTTGTTGGCCGAATTGGACGGTTTTTCCATCAAACTGGCGTTGCTCGGCGATATGTTGGAACTCGGTGCACAAGAAGAGACCTTGCATCGGCAAGTGGCCCATCAATTGTCGCCGTCGTGGTTGGACGGCTTGTTCACGTACGGTTCCCGTGCCCGTTGGATTTCCTTGGAGGCTGAGCGGCTCGGTTTTCCCGTTGACCGGATTTTCCATACGGACGATCCGCAAGTGATGGCGCAGGCGTTGCGGTCTTGGACCAAACCGGGAACGGTGTTGCTGGTTAAGGGTTCGCGGGGCATGCGGATGGAGAAGATTATCGAAGCGTTGCGAGGGGAAGGTTCATGGACATTCGGCCAATGATTTTGACGGTGTTTGCAGCATTTATGCTCGCCCTTCTCCTTTCGCCTTTGCTCATCCCGGTGTTGCGTCGGCTGAAGTTTCGGCAATACATCCGGGAAGAAGGGCCTAAAGGGCATCAAAAAAAGGCCGGGACGCCGACCATGGGCGGCCTCGTCATTATGTTGGCCGCGTTGTTGACCACGTTTCTGTTTGCCGAAATGACGCCGGAGTTGGGCGTCTTGTTGTTGTCAATGCTCGGGTACGGCCTCATCGGTTTTTTGGACGATTTCATCAAAGTCGTGTTGAAGCGGAACCTCGGTTTGACGGCGACGCAAAAACTGTTCATGCAGCTCTTGTTGGCGTTGACCGTGTTTTTGTTCTTGCAACGGATGAATCACCCGTTTGCGGTGACCATCCCTGGTACCACTTGGGAAATCGACCTGGGGTGGGCGTATTTTCTCCTCCTCATTCTCATCAATTTGGCGACGACCAATGCCGTCAATTTGACCGACGGGCTGGACGGGCTGTTGGCCGGGACGTCGGCGATTACGTTTGCGGCTTATGCCATCATTGCATGGGTGTATATGAAACCGGAAGTGGCGCTCTTCAGTTGCGCCATGATGGGGGCGGTGTTGGGCTTTCTCGTCTTTAATGCCCATCCGGCGAAAGTGTTTATGGGCGACACCGGTTCATTGGCCATCGGCGGGGCGCTGGCGGCCATCGCTGTCTTGACGAAAACCGAATTGTTGCTCATCGTCATCGGCGGCGTGTACGTCATCGAAGCGCTGTCGGTGATTATCCAGGTCGTTTCTTACAAATTGCGCAAAAAACGGGTGTTTCGGATGAGCCCCATCCATCACCATTTTGAGTTGTCGGGCTGGTCCGAATGGCGGGTGGTCGTGACGTTTTGGCTGGTCGGCTTTTTGTTTGCCGGATTCGGCCTTTATTTAGGAGTGTTGGTCTGATGCGTTTTCCCCGTTCATGGTTTGCGGACAAACACGTCGTCGTTCTCGGTTTGGCCAAGAGCGGATTGGCGGCGGCCAAGTTGTTGCGCCGTTTGGGCGCCCATGTGACGGTCAACGATCAAAAGCCGGAAGAACGAATTCCCGCCGAGGAGAAGCGGCTGCTGGCCGAATGGGGCGTGCAGTGTGTCTGGGGCGGCCATCCGCCGGGATTGATCACGCCGGATGTGGACTTGGTGGTGAAAAATCCGGGCATTCCCTATGCGATTGCACCGGTCCAGGACGCCTGCCGCCTCGGCATTCCGGTGGTCACCGAAGTGGAATTGGGCTGGCAGTGGACCTCGTCTCCCGTCATTGGCATTACCGGTTCCAACGGAAAGACGACGACGACCACGCTGATCGGCGAGATATTGCGCCAAGCCGGGCAAAAAGTGCACGTGGTGGGCAACATCGGCCAAGTGATGTCGGAAGTGGCCTTTGACTCGCGGCCGGATGAGACGTTGGTGGTGGAACTGAGCAGTTTTCAGCTCATGGGCACGGTGGAGTTTCGCCCGAAGGTGGCAGTGCTGACCAATGTGTATCCGGCCCACTTGGATTATCATCAGACGATGGATGCGTATGTGGCGGCCAAGTGCAAGTTGTTTGCGAATCAACAGGCGACGGATGCGGCGGTCCTGAATGCGGATCAGGAGCTCAGCCATCGCATCGCGCCGCAGCTGCCCAGCCGGGTGTACTGGTTCAGTCTGCGGGGACCGGTGGCAGCCGGTATCTATGTGGAAGAGGATCAGATTTATTGGCAGCCGCAAGAAGGTCCACGGGAAAGGCTGTTTTCCCGGGCGGATGTGGCCATCAAAGGTGAACACAATTTGGCCAATTTGTTGGCGGCCGCGGCGGCGGCCCTCATTTACGGCATCCCGAGCGAGGCAATTCGTGCGGTGGCCCAATCCTTTATGGGTGTCGAACACCGGCTGGAATTCGTGCGGGAAGTGGCGGGCGTGGCCTATTACAACGATTCCAAGGCGACCAATACGACGGCGGCCATGACCGCTTTGCGTTCGTTTCCGGAAGGCGTGACGTGGATCGCCGGCGGCTTAGACCGGGGGATTTCTTTTGATGACATGATTCCGACGGTGCGTCAGCATGTGCGCCGCGTCATCGCCTACGGCCAGACGCGGGAGCAGATTGTCTCCATGTGCCGGCAAGCGGGAGTAGAGCAATGTTTTACGGTCGAAGATGTGGAGGAAGCGGTGCGCCTGGCGCACCGGCTGACACCGGCGGGGGAAGTGGTTTTGCTTTCACCGGCTTGCGCCAGTTGGGACTTGTACCGTTCCTTTGAGGAACGGGGTCATATCTTTAAACAAGCGGTGCATAAGCTCTAGTATGTATGGATGATCGTGGACACGCCGGGGCAAGGCGGGGTGAAAGGATGCGGCGTAAAGCGCCGGATTTTTTGCTCATGGTCAGCGTCATGGGACTGTTGGCCATCGGCATCGTCATGGTGTACAGCTCCAGCGCCGTATTGGCCGAATATCAGCAAGGCGATTCGTTTTATTACGTGAAACGGCAACTGCTGTTTGCCGTCTTGGGTCTCGTTTCCATGTATACCTTGATGAACATCGACTATTGGGTATGGCGGCGATGGGCCGGTTGGCTGTTGTTGGGTTGTTTTTTGCTGCTCGTCATCGTCTTAATACCGGGTGTCGGTCTCGTGCGGGGCGGCGCCCGCAGTTGGCTCGGCGTCGGTGCGTTTAGCATCCAACCGGCGGAATTCGTCAAACTGGCCATTATCCTTTACTTGGCGCACATGATGGCCAACCATCCGGAACGCATCCCGAGTTTTTGGCGGGGGATGGTTCCCGCCTTGTTCCTGTCCGGTTCGGCCTTTGCGCTGATCATGATGCAGCCGGATTTGGGCACCGGTACGGTGTTGATGGCGACGACGGTGGTCATGCTGTTTGCCGCGGGAAGCCGCATGCTCCATTTAGGCGGGTTGGCGATCTTGGGCATCGTGGCATTTGCCGCCTTGATTGCAGCGGCGCCGTACCGGATGCAACGGATTATCGCCTTTCTGGATCCGTGGCAAGACCCCCAAGGAGCCGGTTATCAATTGATCCAATCGCTGTACGCCATCGGCCCCGGCGGACTGATGGGGCTCGGTTTGGGAAAAAGCATCCAAAAGTTCGGTTATTTGCCGGAACCGCAGACCGATTTTATTTTTTCGATTTTGGCGGAGGAATTGGGCTTCTTGGGCGCCGGTTTTGTATTGGTGTTGTTTGCCGTGATGGCCTGGCGCGGCGTTCGGGTGGCCATGTATGCCCCGGACTTTTACGGCAGTTTGGTGGCCATCGGGATCATCGCCATGATCATGATCCAGGTCGTGATCAACATCGGCGTGGTGACTGGCTTGTTGCCAGTCACCGGTATCACGCTGCCGTTTTTGAGTTATGGCGGTTCGTCATTGACCATCGTGTTGACGGCCGTTGGCTTGTTGTTAAACATTTCTCGGCATGCCCAGCCGTTTCCCGTCCGCCTATAATCCAAAGTTTGAACGGGCGTGAATTTGCGGTGACGTGAGAGAGGAAGGCGGGTTGGTGATGAAGCTGTTGTTGTCCGGCGGAGGCACCGGCGGCCACATTTATCCGGCTTTGGCGGTGGGCCGTGAATGGTTGCGGATGTCCCCGGAAAACGAAGTGATGTACATTGGCACGCGGCGGGGACTGGAAAACGAGATCGTCCCCAAAGCGGGATTTTCTTTTGCCACCATCGAGATAAAAGGCTTCAAACGGTCCTTCAGTTTGGACAATTTGCAAACGGTGCGGCTTTTTTTTCGCGGCGTTCGGGTGGCCAAAGGGCTGTTGCGGGAATTTCGCCCCGATGTGGTGCTCGGAACCGGGGGATATGTGGCCGGGCCCGTGTTGGTAGCGGCCCATCAATTGAACATTCCGGTGGCCATCCACGAACAAAACGTCATCCCGGGGCTGACCAACCGGTTTTTGTCCCGTTATGCGTCGCTCATTGCCGTCAGTTTTCCCGGAACGGAGCGGCATTTTCCGGCCCGGAAAACGCGGCTGTTCGGCAATCCGCGGGCTTCGGAAGTGGTCCGGGCGGATCCGCAAAAAGCGTGGGCGCTGCTGTCTAAACCTTCGGGAGGCAAACTCGTCTTGATCGTCGGCGGCAGTCGGGGAGCGGAAGCCATCAACGACGCCTTTTTGTCCATCATCCCCCGTTTGTCTGCCATCCCCGATACGCATTTCGTCTACGTGTCGGGGAAAGTGCACTATGAACGCATCTCCCGTCTGGCGGAAGAACAGCTGGCTTGTCACCCGGAGGTCCGTCGGCAGTTGACCATTTTTCCGTTTCTCGACGAGATGCCGGAAATGCTGGCTGCCTCGACGCTGGTCATCAGCCGTGCGGGTGCGACCATCTTGTCCGAATTGACGGCGCTGGGGCGGCCGGCCATTCTCATTCCGTCCCCGTATGTGACGAACAACCATCAGGAAAAAAATGCAGCGTGGTTGACCGAAGCGGGAGCGGCGGTCATGATTCGGGAACGGGAGTTGACCGGAGAGCGGCTTTTTGCCGAGATGAAACAGTTGTTGGAGCAGCCGCAACGGTTGAGTGCCATGGCACAGGCTTCCCGAGGTCTTGGTCGGCCGGATGCCTGCCCACAGCTTTGTCGGGCGTTGGCCGAATTGGCCCGGCGTTAGGCAGGTGTCACCGTCTGCCCCATTTGCATACGATAAGTCAGCACGTTCCCTCTCCCACGTCGGTCGACCGTCCACGTCTGTTTTGAACTACCACCGGCAGGAGGTTGGCGTAGGATGCGTGAATTGGCGAACCGGTTGAAAAGCTTGATGATCGGACAAGTGACGGAAAAGGAACCTTTGGCCAACCATACCACGTGGAAAGTCGGTGGGCCAGCGGATCTTTTCGTCGTTCCGGACGATCAAGAAAAACTGCAATTGGCCATGCAGCATATTTACGAGGCGGCCGTTCCGTGGCTCGTCATCGGCCGGGGTTCCAATTTGCTTGTGCGGGACGGCGGGTTTCGCGGCGTGGTCTTGTCATTGGAACGATTGAACAAGGTCCGCTTCGAAGGCAATTTGTTGATCGTGGAGGCCGGTTGCTCCTTCGTTCGCGCTGCGGTGTTGGCGGCCCAACAAGGGTTGGGCGGCCTCGAATTTGCGGGAGGCATTCCCGGCAGTGTCGGTGGCGCGGTGTATATGAACGCAGGAGCCCACGGTTCCGACGTGTCGCAAGTGTTGGAGACAGTGACCGTGCTGACGGAAAAAGGTCCGGTCCGCATGAGAAAGGAAGAGATGGGCTTTGCTTATCGCACATCCCGCTTGCAGCAAGAACCCGGGATTGTGACGGAAGCCGTTTTTCGCCTACACCCGGCCGATCGCGCCGAGATTGCGGAGAAAATGCGGCAATATCGATTGAAAAGGCTCCAAACCCAACCGTTGAACATGCCATGCGCCGGCAGCGTGTTTCGCAATCCGCCGGGGGATTACGCGGCCCGACTCATTGAAGCCGCCGGTTTGAAAGGGATGACGGTGGGCGGAGCGCAAATTTCCCAAATGCATGCCAATTTTATCGTCAATCTCGGGCATGCGACGGCCAAGGACATCTTGACGTTAATGGCCTATTGTCAACAAGTCGTTTACGAAAAGTACGGGGTTCAGTTGCATGCGGAAGTGCGGATCGCGGGCGAGGACTGACATGCGGGGGTGAGACGTTGGAGTTTGTCATACAAGGGGGAAGACCACTGAGCGGTTCACTCCGCGTTCATGGCGCGAAAAATTCGGCATTGCCCATCTTGGCGGCGACGGTGTTGGCCGACGGCCGTTTTGAGTTGTTTGATTTCCCGCAATTGAGCGACGTGAACACGATGTTGCAAATTTTAGAGGCGTTAGGCATCCGAAAACTCCGACATGACAAAGACGTCGTCTTGGATACGAGCACCCTTTCTTCCTCCGTCGTGCCGGAGTCGTTGATGAGTCAAATGCGTTCCTCCATCTTTTTGATGGGTCCCTTGTTGGCCCGGTTCGGTGAAGTCACCGTTTCCCGGCCCGGTGGCTGCGCCATTGGGGAGCGGCGCATCGACTTGCATTTGGATGGCTTGGAACGGATGGGAGCGGAAATTATTCAGCAAAATGGCCGCCTGATCTGCCGAGCGCCGCGGTTGTACGGAACGACCATCTATCTCGATTATCCGAGTGTCGGCGCGACGGAGAACTTGATGATGGCGGCGACGCTGGCTGTCGGCGAAACGGTGATCCACCACGCGGCCAAAGAGCCGGAAATCGTGGATTTGGCGCGTTTTCTTAACGCCATGGGGGCCAAAATCAAAGGCAGCGGCACCGATACCATCGTCATTCAAGGGGTGTCGAAACTGCACCCCACATCGTACAAAGTCATCCCCGACCGCATCGTGACCGGCACCATGATGCTGGCGGGCGCCATGACCAATGGAGAAGTGTGGCTGGAAAACGTCATTCCCGACCATGTGCGCATCTTGATGGAGTTATTGCAACAGGCCGGGTGTATTGTTGAAGAAGGCGAAAACACCATCTATGTCAAAGGAACCGGACGGCCGAAGGCGATAAAAAAAGTGACGACGTCCCCGTACCCCGGTTTTCCGACCGACTTGCAAGCGCAGATGATGGCTTTCTTGAGCATCGCCGAAGGGGTCAGCATCGTGAAAGAGACGGTGTTTGATGCTCGCTTCCGCCATGTCAACGAATTGAATCGGATGGGGGCATCCATCTACGTTGATTTGAATACGGCGTTTATCCGCGGTGTCGAACGACTGACAGGAGCCGTGGTGGAAGCTTCCGATTTGCGGGCCGGTGCGGCGCTGGTCTTGGCCGGCTTGGTGGCCGAAGGCCAGACCCGGGTGCAACAGATCCATCACATCGATCGGGGTTATGAAAATTTGGAACACTCCTTGCGGCAGTTGGGAGCCATTATTTCGCGAAAAACGGTAGAATGAGAGAAAACGAGCGGTGTATAATTGAAGTACAGTTATACATCGCTTCTTTCGTTTATTGTTCGACGTTTGGGTTGTAAACGACGACCAAATGAGTGATGTCCATGCAACCATTGGTGCCCTATCGGCGAAAAAAACCCCGGCAGAAAACCAACCGTTGGATGCTCAGCGGACTTATTCTTTTTTTTATTCTTTTAGGTTGTCTCTTATACTTGCAATCCCCCATCAGCCGCATTCAACAAATCGAAGTGACGGGACTACAATTGTTGACCGAAGACGAGGTCATTGCCGCCAGTGGGCTTTACATGCAATCGGTCTTCCAACTGCTCAGGGAAGAGCCGATCAAAAAACGATTGCTCACGTTGCCGGAAATTGCCCAGGTGGATTTGACTTATCAATTTCCCAATACCGTACATATTACGATACAAGAATGGAAGCGGATCGCCAATTGGGAAACGAATAACGGTCCCTTGATCATTCTCGAAAACGGTGCTGTGCTTGAGCATCGGACATGGCAGGAAGACTACCGAGACAAGCCCTTCATACGCCGTTGGGACGACGTCGAACGCCTGCCTCAGCTCATTGCCGAACTGAAAAAGCTGTCCCCTTCCCTTTTGACCCAAATCCAATCCATTGAACAGAGCGAACAAGATCCGGAACGCATCGTGCTGCACATGCGGGGCGGGTTGACCATTTACACGACCTTGATCGAGTTGTCTGATAAGCTTTCGCTTTATCCTCAAATTACCAATTACCTTCGTTCACAACAATTGGAAGGCGGTGTGTTGTATCTGGACGAAGCGGTTTGGTACCAAATCGCCGAGGAGGAAGGGACGGAGGATGGAAGTGCCGAAGAAGGAGAAGGGACTGCACCCCAAAATGATTCGCCTTAAAAAAGGCCAAGTATTGCTGACGTTCATTTTTATGTTGCTGGGCACACTTATGGCGTTTCAATACAATCAAGTGTCGCTGTCGGGCAAACAACAGAATGTCGGGACCGAATACCGGTATGATGTAGAGACCGAGTTGCAATTGCAGGAGGAGTTATTGCGCATTCGGGAAGAAAACCAAAAGTTGGAAGAACAACTTGCCTTGTTGCAGGCAGAAACGGCACAGATGGAAGAGAGCTTGACCGCCCACAAAGGGACCATTGAGATGTTATACGAGGAATTGGAAAAGACGCGGATGATGGCGGCGATGGTGCCCGTCACCGGTCCCGGACTGGTCATCGTTCTGAATGACAGTCCGTTGGCAAAGACAGTTCCGCCGGAGGAAAAAGACAATTATTTGGTCCACGTAGAGGATTTGCGGGCCGTCGTCAACGATCTGTTTTTAGCCGGGGCTGAAGCCATCGCCATCAACGGCCAGCGGTTGGGTCCTGTCTCGTCTTTGCGCTGTATCGGTCCTGTCATTTATGTGAACGGAAAACAAATGGCGCCACCGTTCAAGATTGAAGCCATTGGCCCGGCTGATGTGCTGGAGACGGCCATGAATTTGCCGGGAGGCATTCTCGACGTGCTGCGGGACTGGCAATTGGAAGTCAGCGTGAAAAAGGCCGACAACTTGCA
>k87-125209_pt1 | contig 26698 bp, 25 predicted proteins | sample MGYA00084031_6733416 | MGnify analysis MGYA00084031
CAGCTCCTTATATTTACATACGTTTTTCCAATAAAAAGGATTCAAAATCAAGCAAAGAATTTCACTTTACTGTCATACAAGTTAGAATAATCGTCATATAAATTTAGTGTAAGAAAGCTATAGTAGTAGTCCTTTTGGTAATGCAAAAATATTAATATTTTGTAAATTTAATCATTTCTATGGATTTTCCATGTCGAATTCGTGTAAAATATTGTTATAACGCTTTACCAATCATTAAGATATGTTAGAAGAACATCTGAAGTTGCAGTCATCGAAAGGTTGTAGTCGGCATTGCCAGTGCGATCAAACGATAAGGAGTGGTTTTTTGAAACCTTCAACAAACCGTATGCTAACCAGAATCAAGTCTGTCTACATGTTTATTAATGAGCGTGGTACCGTGACCACACAACAACTTGTTGATGAATTTGGTATAACACCAAGAACAATTCAGCGTGATTTAAATGTGTTAGCGTATAACGATTTGGTACACAGCCCAACAAGAGGTAAATGGGCCACTACAAAGAAAAAGGTAAAGATGTCTTCTTAAGAAACGAAAAAAACTAATTATACATAAAAGGAACCTTAAAATTAAGGTTCCTCTTTTTTGCTCCACTCCGTTTTATCAATTTGTTTAATCATCCATTTATATTCCAAAGCTTTACAAATCAATTGGTTGTGCCTGTCTTAGAGCTTCTACCTCTTCATCGGTTAAATCGCGATATTCTCCTAAATTCAATTCTTCTTCATCTAATACAATTGGCCCCATCGATATCCGTTTTAAATAGGTTACTTTTTTGCCTACAGCTTCAAACATCCGCTTCACTTGATGAAATTTTCCTTCTGTAATTGTGACATGTATCGTTGATTGATTCCCTGCTGAAAGAATTTCAAGCTTTGCTGGTTTAGTTACATAGCCATCATCAAGCTCTACACCTTGCTTGAAGGCATCGATATCCGCCTCTGTCACCTTACCTAAAATAGTCGCAAAATATGTTTTTGGCACATGCTTCTTTGGTGAAAGTAATTGATGTGCAAGCTGCCCATCGTTTGTTAGAAACAATAAGCCTTCAGTATCCTTATCAAGTCGTCCGACCGGAAAAGGCTGGAGTATCGCATCTTCCATTTCTAATAAATCAATGACCGTTTCCTGGTAGTCATCCTCTGTTGCAGATAAGTATCCTGCAGGCTTATTCATAAGAAGGTATACAAATTCTTTATACTCAATCTTTTCTCCATTAACTGTAATTTGTTGTTTTTCGGGGTCAACATGTGTTTTCGGATCCTTTATAACGATTCCATCCGCAACAACTACACCCGTTTTAAGGAGTTTTTTTACCTCTTTACGGCTACCATAGCCGACATTTGCTAATAATTTATCAACTCTCATAAAAAACTCTCTCCTATTTCGTAAAGAAGGTTTTGAAAGAGGCTGTCTTTTCTGAGCACTCCCCCACCACAGTATTCGGTGGGGACTGACCCTAAATGTAAGACAGCCCCTTCGTTTATTGTAATGCTATTGTTTCCTAGATGTAAGTTACTTAGCCCTTCGCACGTGATTTTGGTAAGAAGCGATTGAGACGGTTTCCCAACACCTTTTCTAATAAATGTGTACGGTATGCTAAATATAGATATGATGCTCCTCCTATGACAATCGCTATTCCAGCAACGATTGCTGATTGTACCAATCCATCTTGATATTGAACAAAAATCGCTAAAATAGATTGGACAACAGATAGGACTAACCCCATAAAAATACACATCATAACCATTAGCACTGATCTTTTTATTAGCAGTTTAAACGAATAGCCAGTATGTTTTTTAATCATTGCAAATCCGTAAATTAATGATAATAAGTAGCCTGCAGCAGTTGCTAATATCGAGCCAACACCTTGATACATTTGAATTAGTGTTGAGTTAAGAGCAAGCTTAACAATAATTCCAAGGACAAGGCTAATGACAGCAAGTTTTTGCTTATTAATTCCTTGTAATATCGCAGCATTCACTGTAAACAAGGAGAATAACAATGCAACTGGTGAATACCACATTAATATTTCTTTCCCAATTTCTTCAGATACTCCATGATAAAAAATGCTATAAGCCGGTCCAGCTAAAACAGATAATCCTATAACTGCTGGTAAAGTAACTAGCATTATGATTTGTAACGTTTGATCAATTTGTTTATGCAATAATTCACGATTATTTTTTGTAAAAGATTCCGTCACAGAAGGAATCAATGTCAATCCAAATGCTGTTGCTAATGACACTGGAATCATTACCAATTTCGGTACATAGAGCAATAATACCGAAAACATTTCTACTGTTATATCCTTATATCCCGCATCAATCATTGCTCGGTTAAACGTATTCGTATCAATATAGTTATAAATTGGGATTGCCAAGCCTACAAATACAAAAGGACCTGCATACGTAAAAACTTCTCTAAACATTTTCCCAAGCGGAATATTCCGAGAAGTCACTCTGTTTTCCTGCATTGCCAATAACGTATGCTTTCGCTTTACCCAATAAACAAACAAAATCAACAATCCACCAATCGCTCCAACAAACGCAGCAAATGTTGCGTATCCAACAGCTAAAACTAAGCCTCCATTAAAGACATTTAACACAAGATACGTAGCAACAAGTAAAAAGACTATCCTTACAAGCTGCTCAATTACTTGAGAAACAGCTGTTGGCCCCATTGAACCATGACCTTGGAAAAATCCACGAATCAAACTCATTAGCGGGACAACGATAAGAGCTAAGCTGACCATCCGGATAACTAAAACCGCATCATCAACAGTAATATTACTAATTTCTTTCTCTGCTAGGGCGCTATGAGCGAGGGTTGGCGCAAGAACATACAAGAGGATAAAAGCAATCAGTCCTGTCACAAACATGACCATTATCCCTGCTTTAAACATTTTCCTGCTTGTTTTATAGTCACCAATCGCATTATATTTTGAAACAAATTTCGAGACTGCAGCCGGAAAGCCTGCTGTCGCTATACTTAAAAAAATTGTATATTGGGCATACCCGGTTTGAAAGAGAGTTCCACCATCTGTTCCAACCATTGCCGCAAATGGAATGAGGTAAATCATCCCTAAAATTCTTGAGAGATATGTACCTAAGGTTAAAACAAATGTACCTCTTAATAAATTATTCGACATGTTTCTTATTCACCATTCTTCTCTATGAAGATTCAACTTTTCTATTTTACCACAATCTTATGCTTATACCATAAGTATCTATACCTGATTTTTCTAAAAAGTAGCGGATATTGTCGATTCCTGCAACTTTATACGACCTACTGCGGATTCTGTCGATTTAGACTGATAAAATTATCCTTTTTAATCTAATAGCTCTACTACTTCTGTTTAAACATATTTTTGTTTCATTTGTTCCAAACTTATAATACGTTTCTTTATTTTATAGGTTTCAGCTATAATAGGATAGACTCTAGAATAATAAAGGTTGTGAACATATTTTGAACTATGATGTTTTAGTCATTGGTGGTGGACCATCAGGTTTAATGGCGGCAATTGCTGCTGGCGAACAAGGTGCTCGCGTATTATTAGTCGATAAAGGGAATAAGCTTGGGAGAAAGCTCGCAATATCTGGTGGGGGTCGTTGCAACGTTACTAATCGATTACCAGTTGATGAAATCATTAAACACATTCCAGGGAATGGAAGGTTTTTATATAGTGCCTTTTCTGAATTTAGCAATGAAGATATCATTACATTTTTTGAAAAGCTAGGGATCGAACTTAAAGAAGAAGACCATGGTCGAATGTTCCCAGTAACAGACAAAGCACAATCTGTTGTCGATGCTTTATTGAATGAACTTAAAAGATTGAAAGTAGAAGTCCGAACGAATGAGCCAGTTAAAGATATTATGTATGATGATACAAAAGTAACAACCGTCATATTAAAGAGCGGAGAATCGATTGAAACAAAAGCAGTTGTTTTAGCAGTTGGAGGTAAAAGCGTTCCACATACAGGGAGTACAGGAGATGGATACCCATGGGCTGAAAAAGCAGGACATACGATTACTGAATTGTTTCCTACAGAGGTACCTATCACATCGAATGAACCGTTTATTCAAAATAAAACTCTTCAAGGTTTATCATTAAGAGATGTAGCCCTTAGTGTGTTAAATCCAAAAGGAAAACCAATCATTACTCATCAAATGGATATGATCTTTACTCATTTTGGGATATCAGGTCCAGCAGTTTTAAGATGTAGCCAATATGTCGTTAAAGCGATGAAAAAATTTAAAACAAATGCAATTACCGTTAGCATTGACGCACTTCCTAGTAAAAATGAGGAGCAGCTCTTTCAAGAAGTTGTCAGAAATTTAAAGACAGATGCAAAAAAGGCGATAAAAAATGTGTTAAAAGGTCTTCTTCCCGAACGGTACTTATTGTTTTTATTAGAAAAAAACGAAATCGATCCGCAAATTACATATGATAATCTTTCAAACGAGAAGCTCCGTGGCTTTATAAAGGATTGTAAACAATTTCAATTTCAAGTTCATGGAACCTTACCATTAGAAAAAGCGTTCGTAACAGGTGGAGGAGTATCGATAAAAGAAATTCACCCTCGGGAAATGGCATCTAAATTTAAACAAGGCTTGTATTTCTGTGGCGAAATTTTAGATATTCACGGATATACAGGAGGGTACAACATCACTTCTGCACTCGTAACCGGGAGACTCGCTGGCATGAATGCGGCACTCTATTCAAAGACAAATTAATCGTATAAAGGGGAATAATAGTTGAAGAACACTTATCTCGATTACGGTCATTCTGATAAGATGGGCCCAAGGTTAAGAGCTGTTGTCCAACATCAGCTTATCGATGATTTAACATACTATGGCATACAGGATAAAGCATTATTCTTTGATTGGACTAACAGCTGTATAGAGGGACATGACGAACAATACTTAGATGGAACTGTTGAAAATTTTTCAGGAATTAAAGTACTGAACAGGCAAAATATAGTCGTCGCTGAAGGATGGATGGAATTTCTATACGACTCCTCTGAAAACTTTTTTATAGCCTACTGGGAATATCTTAATATTTTAGTTAGTGGGAGAGAAATACAAGTTAAAGCAGATGGAGGAATTCCTGAGCATATCCTTACAAAAATTCCATTAACTCTTCGGAATAAACTTTAACACATGAAATTTGAACAAAAGGGATTTGGATAACAAACCCCTTTTCTTTTTAGTAGCTACACAAATAATTCTTAATTTAGCTTAACAGGCTATCAAAAAAGACCTTCCAATTTGAAGGTAAAATTCACATGATAAGAAAAATCCTTTTAAATATTATTCAGAGCAGTTTCGATTTTAGCTTTTGCTTTCCCTCTACTGATTTACCTCTATCTCTGAAGAATTCAATTTTGGAAAAGAAATCGACGCCATCTTCATAAGAACAAGGGCTAATAAGCTTGCACCAAAAACAGGAATGATTCCCGGGAAGCTCCACATGAGATAAAGGGTGACCAAAAAGGCTACTATCATTAATATCGATTGTATTGGACGACCGACCGCTAATACAAAAGCATACTTAATATACTCTCTTTTCTTTAATTGAAAATGAACGAAGATTGGTAATAGATATAATGAGAGCAACAGGAAAACAAATATAATTACGTACAATATAATTGTTAACGATTGATGGAAAATCGTTGTTTGTAATTGTTGGAGAACTCGTAAATCTAAAAATAAAATAAGCCCGATAGCTGCCCAAATATATCCTAAGAGATTTGCTTTTAAAAATTCATTTTTGAACGTGTGGAGAAAAAGCTTAAAAATAGAGATTTCCCTTGAATCCATAGTGAGTTTTCGTATGACAGCAAACAGTGCAACAGTTGCTGGAAACAAACCGAACACAAATAGTCCAGCAATCGAAAATAATAGCCATAGAAGGTTTAACAGAAATAATTTTAAACCCCACTCACCAAAACGGATATACCATTCACTTATGTTTTTCACTCATTTCCGCCTCCAAGCAATCGAAATTCCCTTAAAATCACTGAAAAGCTACCGACCTATTGACCAATAGCTTTTCTTTATTCATTCAACCTTTTACAGAGCCAATCATTACCCCTTTTTCAAAGTACTTTTGAATAAATGGGTATACGATTAGAATCGGTAATGTCGAAACGATAATAACACCATATTTAATTTGATCCGCATATCGCTGTGCATATCCACCAGCAGAGCCACCACTTCCAGCCCCTTCAGCAAACACTTGATTCGACAGCAGGATATCCCTCAAAACAATTTGCAAAGGCTGTAAACTATAATCTCTAACATAAATTAATCCTGTAAAAAAGTCATTCCAATGCCAAACTAAATAGTAGAGTCCAATAACAGATACAACCGCCTTTGACAATGGAAGAACAATTTTTAAGAAGAAGGTAAAATGACTACATCCATCAATAGACGCTGCTTCATACATTTCCTTTGGTATATTACTTTCAAAAAAGGTTCTTGTAATAATGAGATTGAAAACATTAACCGAGAATGGAACAATAAATACCCACATTGTGTCAATGATTTGTAAATCTTTCATTAGTAGATATGTAGGGATCAACCCACCATTAAAGAACATCGTAAAAACGAAGAAAAACATTAATATCCTTCTAGCTCTGAATTCTTGTCTTGATAACACATATGCTGCTGGCAATGTTAGTAAAAGATTTACTAACGTACCAAGCAATGAATAAATCATTGTGTTTTTATAGCCATTCCAAATCCTAGTATCCTGGAAGATTTCTTGATAGCCAAAGAAACTGATCCCTTTAGGAAAAAGCAGTACCTTTCCTGTCGATACTAATGTTGAATCACTAATTGAAGCGATGACAACAAAATACAATGGATACGCAATGACTAAAAAAACAAGTCCACAAACAATATAAATAAAAATATCAAAAAACAGTTCCGACATATTTTTTCCTTTTTTCGTTAAGAGCGCCATACTATCCCTCCTTACTATCCTAAAGGTTTACTACCATAAGCTAATATTTGAAAATCTTTTAGCAATGTAATTCATCGTTATTAACAGAATGAAATTGATGACGGTATTAAATAATCCAATTGCTGCTGCATAACTGAATTGATTTGAAATAATCCCAATTTTGTACACGTATGTTTCAATAACCTCTGAAACCGGTAAATTCAACGGATTTTGCATTAAAAAGATTTTCTCAAATCCTGTGCTTATAATAGATCCCATATTAAGGATAAGTAGGATAATAATCGTTGGGATGATCGCCGGTATTTCTACATTACGAATAATTTGCCATCTATTCGCTCCATCTATCTTCGCAGAATCATATAACTGCGGATCAACACTTGATAGTGCAGCTAAATAAATAATACTGTTCCAGCCGACATGCTGCCATATATCTGATAAGACATAAACTGGAACAAAAGTAGATGGTGATGCTAATAAATTCAAATCCTTAAATCCAAGCGCATTCAATAAATGACCAATAATCCCGGTATTCGGAGAAAGTAAAACATTTAATAATCCAACAACAACAACGATTGAAATAAAATGCGGCAAATACACTGTTGTTTGTAGAATCCGTTTTCCCTTCCTCCATTTAATTTGATTAATCAGTAATGCTAAAATAATCGGAGCAGGAAATCCTAAAATAATTGTACTCAAGCTAATAAAAAGCGTATTTCTTAACAAATCCGTAAACATATGACTTTCAATGAATTGCTGGAAATATTTTAATCCTACCCATTCTCCCCCAGTTAATCCTTTTGTAAAGTCATATTCTCTAAAGGCTAATTGAACACCATACATAGGAATATAGTTAAAAATAATCACGATGATTATCGCTGGAAGAATCATTAGCCATAATTGATAATCTCGTTTAAATGTATTAAAAATTGTCGGCTTTTTTTCAATTGTCATGCTCGGAGCATGATTTGCTTTATTTGTTTGAGAGTTTAACAAGGCCATTTAGGATCATCTCCTTTCATAAACGATGAAGGAAGGAGAATACCCCTCCAGACTCAAAAAGCCATTGTTTAGAGGGGCTTATCTCCTATTCAACATCCTCACGGTTAAATTACTTATTCTTCATATATTCATCGTAATATTTTTGAATAATCGCTGTATTTTTTTCAATCCCAATTTTCTTGAGCTCCTTCACATAACCATCCCATTGCTCTTCAATACCACCTTTTGTAATCCACTCAGAATATTTAGCCATTGCTAAATTCATTACTTCTGTATTTGCTAAGCTAAGAGCATTATTATCCTCATCGGTATATTTAAAGAACATACGAGGTAGGACATCCTTTTCCTTATCGATTGAATTAAATGCAACCTCTAATGGCTTCGTTTGCTCCCCTACAGATTGCATATCAGTGCCAAGTGTTAAATTTAGTGAATCTGAAATATACATTGGTCCATTATCCGCCCATGTTGTCGTCCACTTCCAAGTACCTGGGTCCATGCTTTCATCCTGTGGAGGCAAGACAGAATAAGAACCATCTTCATTTTCAGCTATATTCGTTCCTAATGAACCAAATAAAACTTGCATACTTACTGTCGGGTCATAGAGTTCATTAATAAATTTCATTGCTGCTTCTTTATTTTTACTTGTCGAGGACATTTGAATAAAATTCACTCCGTAGTTGAGCATATTATAATCATAGCTCCAGGATGCTTCTTCTGTTGAGTCAGCAGAAGCCTTTAACGGTGCCATTGATTCATATTGTGATGCTAATGTGTTACCAAATCGATCCGTCACTTCCCAGCCATATGTATAACCGACTTTAGCTGTTTCTCCATCCCCACGGGCCACTGATTGATATTTTGTATAGTCTTGAGTAAACACTTCTTTATTTATTAAACCTGCTTCCCAACATTTATTTAAGAAAGAAACAACCTCTTTATATCGCTCATCAATGAGGAAGTTTTTCACATTACCATCCTCTAAAAATACACCATCACCACTAGCGTCTGTTAATGTAATTCCAAGGCTCCCAAGTAATACGGTAGGTTGGAATTGACCAAATCCTAATGTACCCGTTGGAGAAAAGTCCATCGGAATTTCATCATTTGGATCGCCATTCCCATTTGCATCCTCTTCTTTAAATGCTACAAGCACATCATATAATTCATCCCAATTTGTTGGCATCTCTAATCCAAGATTATCTAACCATTGTTTATTAATAAATTGTCTAGTTGAAGTTTCCGGCCAGAAACGTTGATATTTCGGTAAACCAAAAATCTCTCCATCCTTTTGCGTTGAAAGCGCTTTTAATTCTGGTTTCTCCTCAAACATCTTTTTAACATTCGGCGCATGCTCATCTATTAATTCTGTCATATCTTGGAATAGCCCTGTAAATTTCACAAAGTCAGCATCCGTAATTGCATTGGGACCGACAATTAAATCAGGCACATCCCCAGCAGCTAGCATTGTTCCTTTTTTTTGGTCCCAATCCGCTGTAACCTCTTCCCATTTAATTTCTACACCGGCTCTTTCTTCTGCCTCTTGGAGCCACTCCATTTTATCAAGCTCCTGTGTTAAAGGGTGTTTCGTAATAAGTGCTTTTAATACAACCTTACCATCATCAGTTTTTTCAACAGTTTCAGCATTATTGTTACAACCAGCTAACGCTAGAGCAGAACATAGAAAAACGCTGAAGGCAATCTTCGAAATTCTTTTCATCCTACACTCCCCTTTTACTCTACTTTTCTATCGAAATAGTTATTATGCAACCCCTTACAATTACATGCAAAATAACTACTCCTCCCAAAAACATCTCCCTTTGAGCAAATTACTTGACATTTCATAATTTCCATTTAACTCCCTGTTAAATCCTATATTACGCTACTGCTTGTATTGAAGAGAATTCACAATTCCTTAGAAAACATATCTTTTTTTTGTATTTTTCTATTTTTTCTGTACTTAACTGCAAAAGTTCATTTTATTTAAAACTCAATCATAAAATACTAAAATATCTATTTAACTGCTTTCACAAACGCTTTAATTTCAAGATTTTGTTCAGGCATTCCTTCTTTATAAAAATAGTAAAATTTAATCAAATTTAATAAAAAAAAATATACACCATCATCTGAAGACAGCGCATATCCTTTTGTTAGACTTTCTAGGTTTTTGTCATTGTATGTCGAATAAAGCTGGTATTAAATTTATCAAAATGCGCCTTATGTAACTTTTTCAGGATAGATGCTTCACACCTATGTTTTTTTAAGGATTCCATCAACCTTTTGATAGACAAATCTCATTTTTTCTAGTTGTAAAAATTAGGACTCCAAATAAAATAAGGAGAGTAATTTAACCCTCCTTCTACAATTTCGATAAATAGATTATCTTTCAAATAAATCCTTTTTATATTTGGTATAAAACTAGTGCAGAATAGCAATATATTTGCTCACCATCTTCATCAATTGTTAACGTAACACTGTATCTAATGTCCTTAACTTGTATATCATCTAATTCTGCTAAGAAGGCGTTTATTTCTTCCTCTAAATCCTTTTCGTGTTCTTCATCAAATACTGCTACTTGTAACATTTAGTATTCACCTCTTTTTGACTAGTTTATTATTGAGGTGTACTACATATGCCAAGCTATGCTTTCTTAGTATTTAAAAAACAAAAAAAGAGGATGACTCAAAAAGGTCTGCCCCCTCCAACAAACAGCAGTATATAGTAAACTAACCTCGTCTTTAGTCTATATATTGTGTCTGAGGGGGCTGAACCTTTAATTTTAAGCCACCCTTTTTAAAATAAATTAAAATCCTTGTTTATATCTCGCTTTTCGGTTTCGTTTCCCCTGTGTATGAAAGCATTCCACCTGTCATATTTACAACGTTAAAACCTTTGTCATGCAAATATGCACATACGTTTGCACTTCTACCACCTGAACGGCAAATAAAAATCGTTTCTTTGTCCTTATCTAGTTCATCTAGTTTATCTGGAATATCGTTCATTCGAATATGCTTCGCCTGTGGAATCATTCCTGCTTCTACTTCATCGTCTTCACGAACATCTATTAATTCTAGCTTTTCTCCATTTTCTAATTTCTCTTGAACTTCTTCTGGTGATATTTCCTTTATTTCAAACATCATAGACATCCTCTCATTTTAAAAATCAACTTATATTTGCATTATAACAAACTCACATAACTAGATGCCAATCATGGGGCAATCTGTCTGTTACAAAAAAATCGCCTCAGTATAGGCCGAGGCGATTTTCAAATTTCCTTAATTAGCTACAATATTAACAAGCTTTCCAGGGACAGCAATAACCTTACGAATGGTTTTACCTTCGATTTGTTCCTTAACGCGCTCATCCTCAAGGGCAACATTTTCTAATTGCTCTTTCGTAATATCCTTTGCAACATTAAGCTTTGCACGGACTTTTCCATTTACTTGAACAACGATTTCCACTTCATTTTCGACAAGCTTTGTTTCGTCATAAGTTGGCCATGCTTCGTATGAAATTGTTGTTTCGTGACCAAGCTTATTCCATAATTCCTCGGACAAATGAGGTGCAATCGGTGATAATAATTTTACAAAGCCTTCAACAAATTCCTTCGGTAAAACCGTTGCTTTATATGCTTCATTTATAAACACCATCAGCTGTGAAATAGCTGTATTAAAACGTAAGCCTTCATAATCTTCCGTTACCTTTTTAACTGTTTGATGGTAAACACGTTCTAATTGATCACTTTTTTGTTCAACTACTTTTGGACTTAATTCACCATTATCCTCAATAAATAAACGCCAAATTCGATCTAAAAAGCGTCTTGCTCCATCAAGTCCAGTTGTAGACCAAGCGATAGAAGCATCTAATGGGCCCATAAACATTTCATAAAGTCGAAGTGTATCAGCACCATGTGATTCAACAATTTCGTCAGGGTTAACAACGTTTCCTTTTGATTTACTCATTTTTTCATTATTTTCTCCAAGAATCATTCCTTGGTTAAATAATTTTTGGAATGGTTCTTTCGTTGGTACTACGCCAATATCATATAAAAACTTATGCCAGAAACGTGCATAAAGCAGGTGAAGAACAGCATGCTCTGCTCCACCAATATAAATATCAACAGGTAACCATTGCTTTAATTTCTCATCATCCGCTAATGCTTCACTGTTTTTCGGGTCAATATAACGTAAGTAATACCAGCAGCTACCTGCCCATTGCGGCATTGTATTTGTCTCGCGGCGACCTTTTTTCCCTGTTTCAGGGTCAACGACATTAACAAAGTCGTCAATAATCGCAAGTGGTGATTCACCTGTACCTGATGGTTTAATTTCCTTTGTCTTCGGCAATACAAGCGGAAGCTCCTCTTCAGGAACGGCTGACATAGTACCATCTTCCCAATGAATAATTGGGATTGGTTCACCCCAATAGCGTTGACGGCTGAACAACCAATCGCGGAGACGATAAGTTACTTTCTTTTCACCCTTTTTATTTTCCTCAAGCCATGCAATCATTTTTTCAATAGCTTCCTGCTTGCCTAGCCCATTTAAGAAATCAGAGTTTACATGCTCACCATCACCAGTGTAAGCTTCTTTTGAAATGTCTCCGCCACTAACTACTTCTTTAATTGGTAGATTAAATTTTTGCGCAAATTCAAAGTCACGTTCATCGTGAGCAGGAACGGCCATAATTGCCCCTGTTCCATATGTTGCTAGAACATAATCTGCAATCCAAATTGGCATTTTTTCACCATTAACTGGATTTATTGCATATGCTCCAGTAAATACACCTGTTTTTTCTTTTGATAGCTCAGTACGCTCTAAGTCACTTTTATGTTTAATTTGATCAATATACGCATCAACAGCTGCTTTTTGCTCTGCTGTTGTAATTTTCTCTACATATGCATGCTCAGGAGCTAATACAGTGTATGTTGCACCAAATAAAGTATCAGGACGTGTAGTAAAAACTGTAAAAGTCTCCTCGTGACCATCGATTTGGAAGTGGACATGCGCTCCTTCAGAACGACCAATCCAGTTGCGTTGCATATCTTTAATGCTTTCTGGCCAATCAACTTCTTCTAAATCCTCAAGCAGTCTGTCTGCATAGGCTGTAATTTTTAACATCCATTGCTTCATCGGACGTCGTTCTACAGGATGACCACCACGTTCACTTTTTCCATCGATAACTTCTTCATTTGCTAATACTGTACCTAGTGCAGGGCACCAGTTTACAGGGACTTCATCTACATACGCCAAGCCTTTTTTATATAATTGAAGGAAAATCCATTGTGTCCATTTGTAATATTCAGGATCTGTCGTATTTACTTCACGATCCCAGTCATAGGAAAATCCTAATGATTGGATTTGTCTTCTAAAGTTATCAATATTATGTTTTGTAAATTCTGCAGGGTCATTCCCTGTATCAAGTGCATATTGCTCAGCAGGTAAACCGAAAGCATCCCAACCCATTGGGTGAAGTACATTATAGCCCTGCATCCGCTTCATTCTTGAAAGGATGTCAGTTGCAGTGTAGCCTTCAGGATGGCCAACATGTAATCCTGCACCTGATGGATATGGAAACATATCTAGCGCATAAAATTTCGGCTTATCTGTATCCTCAGTAGTTTTAAATGTTTTATTTTGTAACCAATAATTTTGCCATTTCTTTTCAATCTGTTGATGATCGAAGCTCATATTGCATCCTCCTTCTCTAAACTTCCAATATGTATCGTGATTTTATAGTATTAACCGTTTGAACGGATCAAAGTATGGACCAAATGACTGTACTTATTCATAGATGAATGAAAAAAATGAAAAACCCCCCATCCCAAACAGGGACGAGAGGTTTAGTTCCCGTGGTACCACCCAACTTTGGCATAGACTGTATGCCCACTTTGACATCCGTAACGTGGATTAACGACAAATATTACAGGACCCTAATTTGGCTTTCACATTTGTAACTCAAAGGCGAGTTCAATAGCAACAATCGATTGACTCACACCAGCCGTCAACTCTCTGAACGATCAAATGCTACCTACTATTCCTTCTCTCCGTTCATCTCGTATACATTTATTAAACCTTATTTTATATAAATTTGTCATGATATGCAAGTATGTAAAATGGGGGACAGTCCCCATTTCGTTGAACTGAGTCGATTATTATCGATAAACCACATATTGGGGGACTGTCCCCCAATCACTAATCTCTACCAAAGTTCATCGCTCAAACCCTTGAACAGGCAGGTTTAAGTGATGATTGGGGACTGTCCCCAATCATCATTGCTTTCACCTAATAATTATTGAAGAGCCTCTTTTTGGGGACTGTCCCCAGTAACGAGCTTTTTGTCATAAATATAGGTTGTGAAGATTCCGATGAATAGTAGGCTGATGATGATGAGGAAGAGAAGGTTCATGTTGTAATAGTCTACGATGAGTCCGCCTAGTAGCGGGCCGATCATTCTTCCACCAGTAGCTGTACTGTTAACGAAGCCTTGGTAAAATCCTTGTCTTCCCTTTGAGGCAAGGCTATCAGCAATCGTTGGGACGGCTGGCCATATTAACATTTCTCCAAAGGTTAAGATCACCATCGCAACGAGAAAACCAGCAAATTGCTCAGCATTCGCTGCAACTATATAAGAAATAATAAAAACAACAAACCCTACAATCATTTGTTTCTTTAACGTTTTAGCAAAATATTTAACAAATAATGATATTAATGGCTGTGCACATACAATTAAAACACCGTTGACTGTCCATAATAAGCTATATTGACTTAACGAAATATCTAAACTTTGAGTATGTGAAGAAATCGTTGTTGACCATTGTACATATCCAACCCAGCATAATAAGTAACCAATACATAGAATAACAAGCGCTTGAAATCTCGGTCCATTATTCCCTTTTCGATTTTCCTCAAGGATTGATGTCTGACTTACATTTGTATCATCTATATTTCGGTAACCAAAAATAGCAATAAAGAAAAAGATTGCATATAACGCCGCATTTGCTATGAAAATATATGTGAATGAGAATGAAGCAACAATTCCACCAAGTGAGGCACCTGCTGCAACACCAATATTTTGTGCTACATAAATCGCGTTAAACGGTTTTCTTCCACCTTCTGGCCATACGGTTCCTGCTAACGCATATGTCGCCGGAAAAACAATCCCTGAACCAAAGCCGATCAAAATAAGTAAATAAACATAGATTGGCCAACCATGGAAGAACATAAGTAATGTGACAGAAACTAATGTAATGATTATTCCAATAAGAATTGTTTTATAACCACCTATCTTATCGAATAAAACACCACCAACTAAATTTCCTATTACTGTTGCCGCTGCATTTAGCATTAAAACAACTCCTGCAACAGTTAACGTTTTCCCTAAGTGGTCGTGAATATAAATGGTATTTAAAGGCCATAAAAAAGACGAACCCATTACATTTATTAGCATTCCAATTACAAGTAACCAAAGAGATCGTGGCATCTTCATCCTCCTAACAAATAAATTTACAGCTATAAAACTAGTTTTCTACGAATTTTATAGCTTTCATTGAACAAAAAAAGGCATGCTATTTTCAAATAAAAATAGACACAATTACCTCGTGTTTCCTTCTGTTCCTCAGAGAATTTTAGCCCCTTTTCACCCTATTTGCAATGAATATTACACCTATTAAGGAATGTTGTAATAATGGGAATTTACCGACTTTTCTGCCTGCTTTTACCCGTTAATCTACAAGAACATACATTAAGATATGGTCGACAAATTTACTGTCAGATAAGATTCCTTGATATGCCTTCCCTATTTAATAAACCCACATTTTTTGTAAAACTGGTATGCACTTTTATTTGTTGCTAGCACAGGTAACCATGCAGGAGTCTTATGTATCCGTTCCAACATAGCTTATATTAAAATTAGAAAAGAAATAGCCCCGATTCACAAATTTCCGCTAATAAACAGCTCTTACCTTTATATATAAGGAAAAGCGTGTAAAAAAGCTGTAGCTGGGAATCATAATCTTGAGCATTCAATCGGTGCTCATAAGGTACCTTCCTATATTCAATAAAAGGGGTGTTGTACAATGGCTAGAAATAAACTATTAGTGCCAGGTGCAGAAAATGCTCTAGCTTCCTTAAAGGAGGAAATTGCAAACGAATTAGGAGTTGAACTAGGTGCCGATACGACCGCTCGTGCAAATGGTTCTGTTGGTGGAGAAATGACAAAGCGCTTGATCGCTTTAGGTGAACGCCAGCTACAGAATCAAAAGCAATAGTTTGATGATTAACAAGGAACCTCATGTTGTGGGGTTCCTTGCTATTATAGCCATCTAATTACAGTTCTTTGTTCGATTATGTATAACTACTTAGAAAAGGGCCAAATCAAATGATCTAGCCCTACCTTAAATTTACTGCGTTTCATCTCGCTGTTTCGATTTTATCGGCTGACCCTTCTTTGCATTATTGCTTTTAATAAGCTTAACAGGATCGTAATCTTTGCCTAATTCTAAATCATTGCTATTTACACCGTTTTTTGTTTTCTGCTCAGGATTATTTTGCTTAGACCGCTTCTTCACTGTCATCCCCCTAATATCTTCTTAAAATCATTTCATTCTGCACTTGCTGCAATTGTAGTCTCATCCGGTAAATGCGATCTTGCTGCTCATCATTAGCACTTAAAGCTAAATGATTGATGTCATTCACAGCATTTTCAAGCCCTTGTAGAGCTTGAGTATATTCAGTTTCATTATAATGTTCCTGTTCTGCACCGATTTTTTGTTGCTCACGTGCATATTCGAGTGCTTGATTACAGCGTTGCATATATTCGTCAACAGATTGTCTTGTTGCCATCTAAGTCTCTCCTCCAAACGGTATGAAGTCATTATAAGCTTCATCAGTTACTATTGTTTGCATGTTTGTTAAAAAACTTGAGTTAAAATAATTGGTAAGTTACGTTGAACACTGTCCATTAAGCACATATCATGATAAAATTTTTTGACAGGACACATTTGTTCGCATAACGAGCATTCGGAGAAAAGAGAGGTAGCTTTCATATGAAACAGACAAATCCATTTAGATTTGCATCTGACAACAAACGGTATCATACATGGAATTATCATTTACGACAAACATTTGGCCATAAAGTGTTTAAGGTTGCTTTAGACGGAGGATTTGACTGCCCGAACCGTGATGGTACTGTAGCACATGGAGGATGCACATTTTGCAGTGTAGCCGGTTCAGGGGATTTTGCGGGTAATCGAGCAGATGACCTTGTAACACAATTTCATAGCATTAAAGCTAAAATGCACGAAAAATGGAAAGATGGGAAATACATGGCATATTTCCAAGCGTACACAAATACTCATGCTCCAGTTGAAGTATTAAAAGAAAAATTTGAATCCGTTTTAAACATAGAAGGTGTTGTCGGGTTATCAATTGCAACAAGACCTGATTGCTTACCTGATGATGTTGTAGAATATTTGGCTGAACTTAACGAACGCACATATTTATGGGTTGAGCTCGGTTTACAAACAGTCCATGAGCGAACTGCATTATTAATCAATCGGGCACATGATTTCAATTGTTATGTTGAAGGAGTCAACAAACTTCGTAAACATGGAATTAATGTTTGTTCCCATATTATAAATGGATTGCCTTTAGAAAATGAAAAGATGATGCTGGAGACCGCGAAAGCAGTTGCTAACTTAGATGTTCAAGGGATAAAAATTCATCTCCTTCATTTATTAAAAGGTACACCAATGGTAAAACAATATGAAAAAGGTCAATTACAATTTTTGTCACAAGATGATTACGTGAATCTCGTTTGTGATCAACTCGAGATACTTCCACCAGAAATGATTGTCCACCGTATTACTGGTGACGGTCCAATTGATTTAATGATCGGTCCTATGTGGAGTGTAAATAAGTGGAACGTGCTAAATTCAATCGATGCTGAGTTAATAAAAAGAAATAGCTATCAAGGAAGGTTTTACCAGCAAGAAGGAGTTATTAAAAGATGAAATTACAACGGATTTTACCATTTGCCAAACAGTTACTCGAAGCCTCAGTTAACGAAGGTGATTATGTAATCGATGCAACGATTGGAAATGGTCATGATACTGTTTTTTTAGCTAAATTAATCGGTAAATCAGGACATGTCTATGGATATGATATTCAAGAAGAAGCGATTGCTAACACAAAAGAACGGTTAAAAGTAGAATGCCTCGAAGACCGTGTAACACTTTTTCATCAAGGTCATCAGCATATTTTTCAAACAGTGCCTAAGGAAAAACATGGTGAGATTGCAGGAGCAATTTTTAATCTTGGTTATCTACCTGGAGGAGATAAAGCAGTCGTTACCATTGCGGAAACAACGATTGAGGCAATTGAACAACTATTAGCTATTTTAAAGCCAGAAGGACTCATTGTACTTGTCATTTATCATGGTCATAAAGAAGGTCAAATAGAGCGTGATAAAGTAATGAACTATGTTCAAACAATTGATCCGAGTATTGCACATGTCTTGAAGTATCAGTTTATTAACAAAAACAATCATCCACCATTTATTATTGCAATTGAAAAATGTTAAACGGTTGTGATGTCATAGGAGAAAAAATTCCTTTGAAGCCTAGTTCTATCAAAGCAGTGCGAAGGAAATAATTTAACTTGCGATTTTTTCTTAAAAGCAAACAAAGTCAAGAAGAATTTAATCTATTTGCTCTTTATTATTGTAGATTTTTATCTTTATGAAATGCCTAAAGCAGTGTGGTCGAAACCCACTGCTTTTTTATGAACTTCTTTTCCATGGAAGCTTTTGGATTGTCCTATACGCTCTTCCATTGAAATAAAAAAAGAACGACGTTAACCCACCTAATTTGATTAGTCTTTTGGCTAATTTATGCAGTTCCTTATGTTCCGCTACCTTATCATCTGATAAATAGACTCCTAATAATCCTCGGTTAATTAAACGATGAAAATTCTCATGCGGAATCCCTGTAAGATGCTCGTCTGCCTTTTCCACAAAATACTCAAGTCTTTCCATCATATCTGTTTCTGAAGCATAATAACTACAAAAATTCAAATCCCCGCCAAGCTTATCTTCTTCCTGATCTATTAAGTAATCAAGCAAAATGTGAAGACCTTGTACATATGGAAAATAGCTTTCTTTGATTTGTAACGCATGTTTCTCATCAAACCCATCCTGAAAGGCATATGCAACTAAACAAAAAATGCCAAGCGTAGAGCCTGTACAAGCTGAGAACTCATACCATTCCATTTCAGGCACATTTGTTTTATGAGCTTCAAACCAATTCTCTAAACGAGGAACACGTTCTTCCTTACGTACATGTTTATGTACTTGCAAATCACAATAATAGCTAGACAATTCAAGCAAATACTTTGCGATAATTGGATAATGCTTAATATCTGCTAATACATTTTGACAGGTTTGCACAAGCTTATGTAAATACCCACCATCATCCTTGTCATCTCTATAACGATAATAATCTTTACACGGTGCACCACAAGTTAAGGCATCTAACATTGATTGATGCAGCATTCGAAAATCTTCAGGATCTAATGAAGTACTTCTATCACATAAATTATCTAAATAATCACTAATTGTTTGATAGGCGACGATAAATTCTATACATTGTTGCTTATATTCTCCTGAAATCATCGCAAGAATGCCGCCGCCTTCACAGTGAAATTCCTTTTTATCAATACTGCTCAATGCCTGATTTCTTAATTCCTCATTCGGGATCTTTTCCGCCTGCTCACGCCAATATCGAATATAAAAATGCACAATTGGGAAAATTTCTTTATATACTTTCGTCATTAATCTTAAAGGATGCTCTGGTACTGTCAAAGGGGGTGTCACCTCTTACTTTCATTATTCACGCTCAAACGATATTAAAAATACTATTGGTACGTTTTCGTTTATAAATCTCACCATTAAGTTTACCACTTTTTTACTTACAATGGGCATCGAAAAATTGCCTTGCTCTTTCAAAAACAGCTTCACGCTCAGGTTCACTGAAAATTTCATGGTAAAAACCTTTCCATTCTTTATACGATTTTTCAAGAATGTTTACCTTATTAAACCAATCCTTTACAGCTGCTTTATCAACAATTTTGTCTTCTCCACCTTGCATAATAAAAAGGGGGATATCTTGAAATTTATCGATTTGTTTATGAGCTTCTTCCACTGCTTTAACTAGTTCACGATACCATCTAATTGACACTTTTGTCACATATAATGAATCATTCTCATCTATTTCCTGGACAGCTTTATTTCTTGTTGCCAAGTCAATACTTAAATGGGATTCAACCTTAAAAGAAGGTGCAACGATATTTAGTCCCTTTGAAGCGAGATCGATAACCTTGTTCGGCCTGTACAAGACTCCTAAACACGGGGATGATAACAGGACAGCTTGAGCATTAAGGCTTTTCTCTTGAAGAGCTCGAACTAAAATAAGTCCACCCATGCTATGTCCTAATAAAAATAATGGTAATCCAAATTGAGTCGCTTCCTTCACCCATTCATTTACTTCTAGTATATATTCGTCAAATGATTGAATATGTCCTCTTCTTCGCGTCGTCGTACCTTGTCCAGGTAAATCACCCATAACAACATGGTAGCCAGACAATTTCCACATTTCAGCTAGCCATTTATAACGTCCATGATGTTCAGCAGCACCATGAACAATGATCACAACACCCTTTGGCTGTTCCACCTCTGTTTTCCATTTCCACATGAAAGAAAGCCTCCCTTTAATCATTACGAGCAAAAGTAAATCTCCTTATGGATAAATAGACATGTCCTTAAAAATCTAGGTGCTCTTTGCTAAATGTACACTTTGGAAGAGTTAAAATCGTAACTCCTTTTTACCTTTGTTATAATATATGGTAGAAAACAATGCTTTATCCACTAATAAAAAGGCTATAATATCTCTTCTTAAAGAAAGGATGATACTTTTTTTGATATACCCCTATAAAGGAAAAGCACCTAAAATAGATGATTCAGTCTTTATAGCTGATTTTGTAACGATAACAGGTGATGTGACAATCGGCGAACATTCAAGCATTTGGTTTCAATCAGTTATCCGTGGGGATGTTTCTCCAACTATTATCGGCAAACGAGTGAACATTCAAGACCAATGCTGTCTCCATCAAAGCCCTAATCGTCCGCTTATAATAGAGGATGATGTAACAATAGGACATCAGGTCATTTTACATAGTTCAATCATTCGAAAAAATGCGTTAATTGGGATGGGATCAATTATTTTAGATGGTGCAGAAATAGGTGAAGGGGCATTTATTGGAGCTGGTAGCCTTGTCCCACAAGGAAAAAAAATCCCTCCTTATTCCCTTGCCTTCGGTAGACCAGCAAAGGTGATCAGAGTCTTAACGAATGAAGATGAAAAAGATATGGAACGAATACGAAACGAATACGTTGAAAAAGGGCAATATTATAAGTCGCTGCAAAATATCGAATAAATTGAACAAAAGCGCAAGCTTATTTAAAGGGGATAGGCTGCTAAGTATTTAAGATAGATTTCATGCCTTCCAGAAGCAAGACTGAAAAATTCAGCATTGCCCTACAAGCTCCAATAATAGCCTGTAAGTTTTCTACACTCATACATTTTCTATGACCATTTTGTTTTTTTAAGTTGATTAAGCTAATTATGAAGACTATCCCCAAGAAGATTCACAGCCATCCATCAGCAAAGCACCATCTTTAGAGTAAATCAACGCTTTTTTCGCAAAAAATGCCAAAGTAAAAAAACTGGAACAAAGACATCCCTTCTACCATATTTTCATTAGTAGGGATGTTTTCCGTTGTACTTACCACTTATATAGTACCATTCAAGAATGATTTAACCACTCCTTACTCCAAATTGTTTTGAAATTGTCAAAATTCAAAACCTATGATTTCAATCCACTTATTTTTTCTAAAGGTTAACTATAGAAATAAACTACTTCAATCATATAACAAAAAATCAAACGACATTTCTCATTTTGATTTCCTAAGAATCAACTTCTAATTTGCATTCAAATGTTACATGCAATTGTCCTTCTAAAACAAAATTACCTGTTTGTGTAGAGAACATTAATTTTTTGAAAAATATTATATGAAATAATTTACAAATTCTTATTATTAACTTTATATTTGTCACTTACAATATTACTAAAGGAGTTAAAAAGGAGAGTTTCTCATATGAAAACGAAGCTTTTTACAAACATGTATGATTTCGAATGCAGGTTATTTCGAAGTGTAAATCGTCATTATGACCGGAAGTTCCTTAATTTTTACTTTCGGCATATTACACATCTTGGAGGTGCTATTGCAACAATTACAGCTAGTCTTTTCCTTATCTTTTTTACAAAGGGACTCATTCAATTAACAGGTATTGCAAGTGCTATTTCACTTTTAATTAGTCACCTACCTGTTGCACTAGTAAAAAAGCTGTACCCACGTAAACGGCCGTATATTACCCTAATGGAAACGAAGGTACCAGCTAATCCATTAAAGGACCATTCATTTCCGTCAGGACATACAACAGCTATTTTCTCAGTTATTATTCCATTTATATTATTTATCCCTGAACTCTCTTTCATACTTTTACCTATAGCCATTAGCGTTGGGATCTCAAGAATGTATTTAGGCTTGCACTATCCTTCCGATGTTTTAGCCGGTTGTTTACTAGGCTGTTCATCTGGTGTATTAAGCTACTTTATGCTTAACCAGCTTATATTTACAGCTGCTATTTAACCTTAATATGTAGAATCCTAGCTTAAAAAGTCTTGTTAAATAAGCTTCATATTTCTAGTACCTTTTTTCACTTAGTTACTGGGGGGATACGATGAGAATAGCTATATTTACAGATACTTTTGCTCCGGATGTTAATGGGGTGGCCAAAACGCTGAAACGGTTTACTGATTATCTTGATAAAATCGGGTATGAATATAGAGTTTTTGCTCCCGAAAGTACAAGTGAGAGCCTATTTTCTAGTCATATTCACCGATTTACAAGTTTACCGTTCTTTTTATATCCTGAATGTCGGCTAGCATTGCCGAATATGCTTCATGTAAAGGCAGAGCTACAGCGCTTTAAGCCAGACTTAATTCATGTTGCAACACCGTTTAACATTGGATTATGTGGGTTACATTATGCAAAAAAACTAAACATCCCAATTGTTGGGTCATATCATACTGATTTTGATCAATATTTGAAATATTATGATTTACAATTTTTATCAAAAGTTTTATGGAAATACATGCATTGGTTTCATAAACCATTAAGAAAAATCTTTGTACCTTCTATCGAAACATTGGATCAATTGAAACGAAAAGGCTTTGCTAACTTACGAATTTGGGGAAGAGGTGTTGATTGCGCACTATTTCACCCTAATTATTCACAACAACATATCCGAGACAAATACCAAATTAAAGAAAAGTTTATTTTAACTTATGTCGGACGTTTAGCTCCTGAAAAGGATATCGAAACATTAATGAATGTAAGTTTACATCTTCCTAGTGAACTTAATAAACATATCCATTGGATCATTGTCGGAGATGGGCCGTCAAAGGAAGAAATGATGACGAATGCCCCAGAAAATATGACATTTGCAGGCTATTTAAGCGGTGAAAGTCTTGCGGAAATTTATTCTAGTTCAGATTTGTTTGTATTCCCTTCACCAACTGAAACCTTTGGTAATGTTGTTTTAGAAGCATTAGCATCAGGAACACCAGCGATCTGTGCTAACTCAGGAGGAGTCAAAAATATCATCAAGGATGGCATAACAGGAATTCTTTGCGAACCACAAAATAGTAATCAGTTTCAAAATGCTATTATTCATCTATTATCTAATCATATCCTTCGAAAGCATATGTCTGCGGAAGCACGTAAGTATGCATTATCACAGACATGGAACAGTATTTTTGATGAACTATTAAAAGAGTATAAAGATGCAATTAGTGAAAATGATCAAATTCGTTATGCATAAATGAGAAAGGTGAATCCTATTAGGACTCACCTTTTTTAATATCATTATTCAAAAGCTTATTTTTCTGCAATATTAATAACGATATCATTTATTTTTGCACTAATTTCTCGAATTGTCGTAGAGGATTCATTAATTGCTTCAATCGTTTGAACCTGTTCATCAACAGAAGCTGTAATTTGTTCTGTTGATGCAGCCGTTTCTTCCGCAACCGCAGAAACATTCTGGATTGAATCTAAAATAACAGTACTATTTGCTGATACTTTATCAATTTCTTTATTGAGCTTGGAAATTCCCTCAATAATTTTATCAATTGATGTTGAAATATGATTGAATTCATTTTCTGTATCAACAACACTTTTATTTAACCCATTGGAGATTTCAGTTGTTTGAGCCATAATAAGCACAGTTGATTCCGTTTCTTTTTCAATGTTTTGAATCATTGATTGGATTTGTGATGTAGCCTGGTTTGTCTCTTCTGCAAGTTTACGAACCTCTTCAGCAACAACAGCAAATCCTTTTCCATGCTCTCCAGCTCTAGCGGCCTCAATACTTGCATTTAATGCTAATAAATTAGTCTGTTTGGATATATTATCAATCGTTGTAACGATACCTGAAATCTGATCAACACTTTGAAAAAGTGTTGTAATACCTATGCTAATTTGTTCTAACATATCACTATTCTCTTTATTAGATACTTGTAATCCAGTTACACTTTCCTTTCCTGTCTCAACGGCTTTCGCACAGTCTTCAGTTAACTGAATAATCCCATTACTTTCCATAGACATTTTGTTTATGCTTTCCTGCAAATCATTTGCTTTATGACTTGTAGCTTCAATATCAGAAGCTTGAGATGTCGAACCTCGGGAAATCTCATTTAACGCCGTGCCAATTTCCTGACTTGTGACTTTTGTTAACTCAGACAATGACGATAATTCATTTGAAGATTTGTCCAATAATTGTCCAGTTTCAAGTAGATTACGAAAAAATCCGCGAAGTCCATCATTAATTCGATTAAATGACTTGGCAATTAAACCAATTTCATCTGTTCCTTCTTTTAAAGGAGTTTCCAACAAGTTACCTTCCGCCATCTGTGTCGATGCTTTTACCAATTCATTTAATGATTTCACCTTTCTTATTAAAAGGAAATACAAAATGGCAGAACAAATAATCGTAATAACAGCTGTTACACCAAGCATTATCCATAAAAAACTAGCTGCTGTCCCCTTTTCTATCGCATTCTCTGCGAATATATAACCTAATAATCCAATAGAACTAGTCATAACAACGACTAAAATAATCAAGGTTATTAACAATTGTACAGACACCTTTTGAATAGGCTTAATTCTGGTATTCATTTTACTCCCTCACATTCTTTCATTTATACTAGTAATATCGGCTATGTTTCCGCTGTCATTTAGTCTTTTTTTACTATTTTTCTAAAATTAATAAAAAAAACAGCCTTTCAGCTGTTTCTTAATCGTTATAATTCGATTTCCCACTCCTCTTTTAACTTTAAGTAGAGAATAAATAATGTATTCTCGAGCTCATGAATCTGTTTTCCCTCTAACGAAATGTCGATTTTAGGAAAAATAATTTTCGCGACTTCATTCGTTAGTTCATTCCTTTGAGTTGAAGGTAGTTGAACGAAACGATGACAATAGGTTTTAACAAGATTCCATTCCTTTGTCCCCAAAGAGCGAAAAAGCCAATCTTCAATCACTAAGTCTTCCTTAGTTATTCCTCTTCTATTTATTTCTTTCTCTACATTTGTTAGCCTTTTTGCTTTCTTTCTTCGTCTTTCATGGACGACAACCGTTCCGGCAACAAGGTCTCCGATCCGTTTATTTTTCGCATGAAAAAAAACCATGCAAATCCCCACTAAATAATACATTGGTAAAGAATCAATAAATCTTAATAAATTCCGAATGATACTTGATAATAGTGTTAAGCTATGACCATTGTCTTGAATAACACGAATACCAACAATTCGTTTGCCAAGCGTTTTTCCTCCTGAAAAATATTCCAGAACTACAAAATAACTAGAGTTTAAGAGAAAGAGTAGAATTAATGCTATAGCGATTTGAAATGTGAATGTTTCCTCAAAAATAACCGTATCGAGTGAACTAGTGCCCAATAAAGAAAAAACTAATCCGACGATTATAATAATGTTTACTAGTGATAAAATAATATAGTCAATTAAAAATGCAGCTGCTCGACTCCCAAGCCCTGCAGTTTGAAATTGAAGGGAAACAAATTCTGGTGTTTTAATATTTATTTGTTCTTGTTGCATAACCATCACCTCTTTTTGGTTATATTTACCTGTTCTTATTCCTATTTTTCTATAAAATTACTATAATATAAAGAGACCATTTTTTTCTAGTCAATCCGAAAGTAAGAAGGTGTCCATAATGAATATAAAGCAATTTGTAAAGCAACATCGTGATGAATGGAAAGAGCTTGAAAATATGATTACAAACTTACATAAAAATAAACGGACCGCTACAAGCAAAACGATCGAGCGATTTAATCGTCTATACCAAAAGTCAGCACAGCATCTTTCATACAGTCAGACATACTTTCCAAATGAAGAAGTAACTCCTTATTTAAATGGACTTGTCTCAAAAGCACATAATTTACTGTACAAAGATCAAATTTCTAGTTTAAAACAAATTCAGCATTTCTTTAGCACCACATTCATTGGTTTATTTATTGC